>ERZ1740068.311-NODE-311-length-27072-cov-8.528334_pt1 | contig 27072 bp, 18 predicted proteins | sample MGYA00581735_ERZ1740068 | MGnify/ENA primary metagenome ERZ1740068 (study PRJEB43018, sample SAMN04849740) | marine metagenome | isolation source: floating plastic debris | place: Pacific Ocean | collected 2008-08-30 | study: EMG produced TPA metagenomics assembly...
TGTTCGGGACTTGCACCCTATAGTCAATGCCCATGCCAGGCACACAATAAAAAAGCCCCGATGTTATCATCGAGGCTTCTACTATATTGATTTCAATCAATCTTTTACTTCACCAGGTCTACACTTCTCTTGATAAAGTCGGACAATTGCGCCCCTGATAACATACCCTGATGCAACATGGCCAGGTCATATGTATGCTTTACCAACGATTCTTTGACGGCTTCTTCTTCAGACTTCAACGCCTTGCCGATCAACTCATGGTTTGCATTGACAGAAACAGTCACCTGATCAGGCATGCCGCCCATCATGAACATGCCGCCTCCGCCACCCATGGCAGACATGTCTTTCATTCTTCTCATGAACTCAGGCATGGTCACAATCACAGGTAGGTCATCAGTAGCCATAGACTCTACTACCACTGTCGCGTTCTTATTGTCAATCACTTTCTCAAACAACTCTTTCAGCTGCGTGCTCTCCTCTTCAGACAGGACAGACTCTTTCTTCTCATCTTTTTCGATGAGCTTGTCTACCACATCGGCATCTACCCTTTTCAGTGTAAACTCACCTTTTTGCTCCAGGTGATTGATGAAGTGTGCGTCAATGACACTGTCTAGTTTAATGACATCATAGGCACGGTTCTTTGCCGCATCGATGTAGCCAAACTGCTGCTCTTCATCAGTGGTATAAAGCGCTACTACTTTGTCATTTTTGTCAGTCTGAGTAGGCGCGATTTTCTCCTTATACTCTTCCAGTGTGGCAAACTCCGACTCGGTATTTTCCAGCAACAGGAATTTGACTGCTTTCTCGTCAAACTTAGGCTCGGAGATCATTCCATATTTCACAAACACACCAATATCACTCCATTTATCCTGGTAAGCAGTGCGGTCATTTTTGAAAAGCTCAGACAGCTTATCGGCTACTTTCTTAGTGATGTAAGTGTTGATTTTCTTCACGTTACCATCCGCCTGCAGGAAGCTTCGGGATACGTTTAGTGGGATATCTGGAGAATCAATGACACCGTGCAAGAGCATCAAAAACTCAGGTACCACGTCTTTTACTTCATCAGTAATGAATACCTGACGCGAATACAGCTGAATTTTGTTCTTCTGCATTTCGATCTCCTTTTTGATTTTGGGGAAGTATAAGATACCCGTCAGGTTAAAAGGATAATCAACATTGAGGTGAATCCAGAACAATGGATCTTCTGCAAAAGGGTACAGTTCTTTGTAGAATGCAAGGTAATCTTCGTCTTTCAGTTCAGAAGGAGACTTGGTCCACAGGGGAGCCGTATTATTGATAATATTGTCCTCCTGAATGGTCTTGTATTTCTTCTTGCCTTCTTCGTCCTCGCCGTCTTCTACAGATTTGTCTTTTTCACCAAATTTGATCTCTACCGGCATAAACTTAGAGTATTTGTCCAGAATACCCTGAATTTTGGCTTTGTTCAAAAACTCTTCTGAATCTTCAGCAATGTGCAGGATGATGTCTGTTCCTCTCGCCTCTTTTTCTACATCGGTGATTTCAAACTCTGTGCTACCATCACAAATCCATCGCGCGGCTTTGGCACCTGCCTGATGTGATTGTGTGACAATCTCTACTTTTTCTGCTACCATAAAGGCAGAGTAAAATCCAAGTCCAAAGTGGCCGATGATTTGCTGCTCATCACCCTTGTCTTTGTATTTTTCCACAAACTCAGTCGCACCTGAGAAAGCGATTTGATTGATGTACTTCTTGATCTCATCGGCCGTCATACCGATACCTCTGTCACTTACTGTAATCGTTTTTGCCTCTTCGTCAAAGCTTACTTCCACGCGCAATTCTCCGAGCTCCCCGTCATACTCTCCCAAGGATGCCAGCCTCTTGATTTTCTGAGTCGCATCAATGGCGTTTGACACCAATTCTCTCAGAAATATTTCATGGTCTGAATAAAGAAATTTCTTGATGATCGGAAAAATATTTTCCGTGTGGATTGAAATCGTACCTTTTTCTGACATTATTTCTATTGTTAGTTTGATTCTAAATGTGGTTGATGGAATGGCAAAGGTCAGGCCAAAATAAAAAACTGACAGTCTGTCAGCTTTGGGGCGACAGCTTGGCTGTCAGCATAGATCAGGGTCCTCTGTAAGTAGTGTCAATTAAGGATTTATTGACTTTGGCACCAGCCAACGCTGCACCGGCCTGCGCGCCTCGGGCTAGGGATAGAAACGGTACCCCGGACCTTGGGAGGAGTACAAGTGGATAGCCCGACCTGAAAGGTAGCCCCCAAATAGTTAAGTTAAAAGCCTTGAACCCGATCTACGCGACCCGATCTACGCGATTCGATCTACGCGATCCGACCATAAACTGGCGCCAGTTATCTGATACGGTCCATACTCTTGACGAGCTTTTCGTCTTTTCGGATAAACCTGTTGGAAGAGATATTGAAAAGCATGGCCATCACGAGAGCAAAGAAACCGATCGCAGGAAATTCATAAGTCGTTGATTCGATCATTTCATTCATTTGTGTAGAGCGGTAAGCCGTCATGATCATCGTCAAAGTCATCAGGAAGGAAGACAATGCGCCCAGCTGCATCTGACGCATTCTGTTTTTGAACTGAAAAAGAGAGAAGATCAGGATCCCAGCGATCAATAATGGAAGAAGGAACAAATGGATATTGCCTGCAGTGGCTACTTCTTGCTGGACACCCTCTACCATTTTGAGAGACACCATCTCCCTTGGATACAAATTCACCGCTTCCTGTGTCTCATTGTTTGACTTCACCCAGTACACGGTAAATGAAGTAGCAATCAGGCAAATAATCGATAAAACTAGAAATACGGATTGTATACGCTGGATCATCTCTCTTTAATTTTTGGCAAAAAAAGAAAGAAAACGGGAGATTCACAACCTGTATGATTTTGAATGCGCCTATAAAAAAAGGAGTGCATCAGAATACCTGATACACTCCTATCACATATGATACCTCTCATTTGTGATTTGTAAAAGTCAACTTACATTTTTAACTACTAGAACTGTATCCTGTACAGGACATCGGGGAAAAACCCGATCTGCTCAATTGTATTGATCTCGTCTGTCACCTGATTGTAGCGTCTCACGAACTCATTTCTTCTGTTGGTCAGGTTCTGAAAGTCTACGAAAAACTGATGCGATACATTCTTCTTCCTGCTGTTGAGACGTACGCCAAACTTCACATCCCAACGAAAATACTGTCCATAGCGCTCGCTAAAAGCAATGCCATCCTGTCTGATCTCTCTTCCCAGATTATCCCGGGTAGCTTGCAGGTTTACCGGGGTAAATGGCTGTCCTCCTGCTGTGGTCAGCTTCGTATCAAAAGTCCATGCGTTCTTCCCTCCGGGGCCAAACTTCCACTCTTTTCCTCCCAGGAAGTTGAAGACGATTTGGTTGTTGAAAGAAGTGTTCCTCAGCACCCCATCACTGCCTTCATATTTAGAATCAAACAAGGAAGTGGTCATGAGCATGTAATAGCCTTTGCTGAAGAATTTCTCAAGGGTCAACTCTACACCAAAGTTTCTACCGGTCCCTTCGCTCACCAACCCACTGCGTGTGTCAAAGGCAAAGTCCCTGCCTTCATTGATCACAGAATAGCTGCTTGCTTCACGCTCTACAGGTACATTTTGGAGCGATTGGTAATAGGTTTCTGCCTTGAGTCGCCAATCTGTGCCAAAGTTCTGGTCATATCCCAAAACGATGTGATGGCTGGTAATGAAATCCAAATCACGGTTAGACAAATCAACCTGTCCATCGGTGCCAATCTCCTGAAAAAACAGTACTGGTGCTGATACCACCTGATTGTGCAGGCCGTAAGCAAAGCTTACCCTTTTATCCGGACGAAACTGCCAGCTGAGTGCGGCCCGTGGCTCAATGGCAAACTTCTCTGAGAAATCCAGGTACTGACCGTGCAGACCAAACGTAGCATTGAGGTCATCGGTAAACTTATATTCTGCCTGTACATAGGCCTGAGTCAAATTATATTGATCTTCGATGTTGGTCTGGGTGAGGAAAAAGTCCGGCACATTGTCACCGTCATTATCTGGTATTTCTATTCTGTCGTCCCTGTCCTCAGTAAAGAAATCAACGCTGTACAATTCATTCAACAATCCAGCTTTCATAGACCACCTGGCGTTGAACTTTCTGTTGAGGCTGGTAGACAATGTGTAACGCACTTCACGGTTCTCCACATTGGTTGCCCGAAACGACTGTATGACATTATTGTCACCATCCCTGATCAGGTTGTCTTGTAAGAACTCGTTGTAGTTGGTAGACACTCCCAGTGAGGTTTTGAGGTACGTATTTTTATCCAAACGAATGAGGTGAGATAACCCTCCCAGAGCCAGCTGGCTGGTTACAAAGGCATCTTCGTCTGGATTGGCAAAAAGGTCATTCTCGTCGGTCTCTTCACCAAAGAAGTCAATGCTGCTAAGGCCACCCAACCCAAATAGCTCAAATCGCCCCAACTTGGTCTCACCCAAATTGGCCTTGAAGGAAAAGTCCTGATAAAATGGAGTTGCGCTGGTACCTGTAGCGGCAAGGCTGGCAATTCCATATCGGTAAGAAGCCACAAATGAAGAGCCTTTCGCTTTGGAAATGGGGCCTTCGGCAAGGAATTCCAAGCCACTGAATGCGCTCATCTGTGCGGTAAACTCATATTTATCAGGATTACCGTTTCTGAAGTTCACATCAAAAACTGCTGCGTTGGCATTTCCGTATTCAGCAGGAAAAGCACCTGTTAAAAAATCTGACGTCCGCAACAAATTAGTGTTCAACGCATTGACTGGACCTCCTGTAGTACCTAAAGTGGAGAAGTGGTTGGTTGTAGCCACCGGTATGCCTTCTATCCGCCACAGTAGGCCTGTAGGTGAGTTTCCCCTGACCACAATATCATTTCTGGAGTCATTGGGCGAGCTCACTCCGGCAAAGGAGGTTGCCAGCCTTGCCACGTCATTCCGTCCACCGGAAAACCGTGTCACTTCTTCCAGACTGAAAGTTCTCGCACTTACTTTTGCCAACTCATTGATCGGCAGGTCTTTTTGAGCGTCTGCGGTCACAACTACTTCATTGAGCTTCTCTACCGATTCCTCCAATTCCAGATTCAGGATGACTTCTTTGCCGGTAGTGACCAGCACATTAGGGAGCGTCACACTCTTGTAACCAATGTATTGCACTGCAAAATTCTGTCTTCCTGCGGGCACATTCTCGATGACAAAGCGACCGTTAATGTCTGTCACCGCGCCGACTACAGGATCAGAACCAATCAAGATGACAGAGGCCCCGATCAAAGGATAACCGGCTTTGGAGTCTTTGATATATCCCTTGACCGTCTGTCCCTGTTCCTGTCCATAGCTGGCAAGTGTTGTAGTGAGTAGGAAGAGGCACCAAATTGCTAAAATCGTTCGTTTCATTTCTTTGAGCGTTTAATGATTTAATCCAAACATAGAAGTGACATTTTCTTATTAAAATGTGATCCTCGCCCAACACCGGATAATCTCACTTGAAGCAGTCATTTCAATTGGCTAAACCCTGACTATCCCCTGGGTACATATGTTAACCAATTCACAAGGGTTTTGCTCGGTTTAAAGGTACATTTTCAGGGTCTGGCCATGGAGAGGGTTTCATTTAGACCCGTATAATCATTACTTTCATGGAGAATATGCTACAAGTAAGAGAAAAATACGTACGCCTGATCGGGATTCCCTTCCTGGCATTGATCATGCAAATGGTCATGGATCATGACAGGGGAGAGCTCACGTTCTTCCAGAATTATATGATCTCGTTTGCGTTTACCTTTGTGTATTGGAACGGTTGTTTCCTCATCTTCATGGCATTCAGAAGACTCTTCCCCTCCATTGACCAAACCATTAAGCGATTGAGCATGACCATTCCTACGCTGATCGTATTTATACTGTTGGGAGGGGCCATCACCCGGATTTCCGTAGGAGAAATGACCATCGATCAGCTCACCGATATCAATGCCTTGCTGGAGCATAAATTCTCTGCACTGGTAGCAGCAATCACCGTAGGATCCATTTACGAATGTGTATTTTTCTTTGAGAAGTGGAAAGACACCATCAAACAGAACGAAGCATTGAAAAACCAGCAGATCAGGACGCAGTTTGAAGTATTGCAAAACCAAATGAGCCCACATTTCCTGTTCAATAGCCTCAACACCCTAACTACTTTGATTGCAGAGTCTCAGGACACCGCCATTGAATTCACGGAAAAACTGTCGGAGGTCTATCGCTACATTTTGATGAACAAAGAGAAAGAGCTGATCCCGCTGGGTGAAGAACTGGCTTTTTCAAAATCCTACGTCTATCTCCTCCAAATGCGCTATCCTGAAAACCTAATGGTCAACTTCAAAGTAGACGATGCGTTACTCAAACAACACATTGCGCCTTTGACCATTCAGATGCTGATAGAAAATTGCATCAAACACAACATCATTTCCAGGTCGCAGCCTTTGATCATCGACATCTATGTCGACAACGGGAAGTCCATTGTCATCAGGAATAACCTGCAGAAGAAAAAGGCTTTGGAGAAATCTACCAAAACCGGACTTGAAAACATCAGAAAGCGCTATCAGTACCTGGGTGACTGGAAGATTGACATCATTGTCACCCATGACAGCTACATGGTGGCTATTCCGCTGATAGAGGTAGTAGAGCACCAAAGCACCTATGAAAACGTCTTATGAAAGTACTGATCATTGAAGATGAAGCGCCGGCCTTCAGAAGACTACAGAAAGTCATTGAAGAGATCGACAATGAAATTGAAATTGTGGATGTCCTGGACAGCGTTTCAGATAGTGTGAAGTGGCTTCAGGCACACAAATCACCAGATCTGATTTTCATGGATATTCAACTCAGTGATGGCATCAGCTTTGACATTTTTGAGCAAACGGAGGTTTCCTCTCCGGTGATCTTCACCACCGCTTTTGATGAATATACATTGAGGGCCTTTAAAGTCAACTCAATTGATTACCTGTTGAAGCCCATCAAAAAAGAAGAGCTGGAAAAGGGGATCAGTAAATACCGCTTTTTCCAAAAGGCTTTTGCACAGGAAAGCGACAATCCGCAACTGGGGACCCTCATCAAAAAGATCAGCCTGAGCGAAAAGCAATACAAGACCCGTTTCCTAATCAAAACCGGCGATAAACTGCTTTCAATTTCTGCGGAAGAAATTGCTTACTTTCACATGCGGCAGGGCGTTGTTCACCTGCATACCAAAAGCGGCAAGAGCTATCTGACAGACCACACCATGGACGAGCTCACACAGTTGACTGACCCGGAAAAATTCTACCGTGCCAACAGGCAATTCATCGTGGTCTACGATGAGATTGTGACGGTTCACAAATACCACAAAGGTAAACTCCTGGTAGAACTCACCCGCCCGGCCAGCGATCAGATCATCGTGAGTATGGAAAAAGCGACGGCTTTTAAGCGGTGGCTGGGGTATTAAAGAGTGTGAGATAACAGAGTGAGAGTGAGTGATCGTAAAATCGCTATGAAAGCTACGGAATATGAGGGTGGTAGATTGGAATCTACACCCAGACCGAGGTAATGTCGAAATTACGTAATACCGTAATTTATGATTAGTGATATATTTTGATTGATAGGTTGTCAGTGAATTAAGACAACATAAGGGGTAAAATCGCTAGGAAAGCTACGGAATAATAGGGTTGTAGATCGGAATCTACACCCAGCCCGGGGTTGTAAATCGGAATCTATACCCAGACCAGGGTGCTCAAACCTCACTCTCACTCTGTCAACTGATCATACTATCCAGGTAAATAACATTCCCATCACTGCCAGGGCTACCCACCAATCGCCAGCTTGGGGCATTCCTAGTAAGAAAGCCATGGTCCAGGCGGTGAGGCCCACACCGATGAAAGCGACAGCAAAGCCTATCAGGATGAGCCTCTTCTGCTTTTTGGCATCGGTGACGTGATAGACGGGCAACATGGTGATAAAAAAGGCAAATCCCAGCAACAGAAAATCGAAGGTGAGGAAAATGGCGGATACAAAAAGGGCAACGGCTACCACCAACAGGCCAAAATTGATCTTGGTAATCATGCGATCATCATCATCCAGCAGGTACCTCCCGTATCGGTCAAAATTGAGCAGGATATTGGCGATAGGTGGCGTGAACCAGGTCCAGAGGATAAACACCATGTAAAACGGGATCAAAATAGGGAGTAAATTGATCAGTATGATCACTCCCACCCAAAGGATGAGCTTGTTCCTTCCTATCTTTTCAATCCACAGCGAAAACTGTAGTAATTTTCTGTAAACGATGTTAGTGCTTTTAATAGCTTCTGCCATCCCCGACTTGGCATAGGCCTGGTTGGGATCTATCTGTAATGCCGTAGAAAAGTGCTCTTTTGCCTTTTTAACCTGGCCCTGTCTCAGAAAATGGAAACCGGCATTGGCATGGGTAAATGCATTTTCCGGATCATTGGCCAGCATGTACTCCAGTCGCTCGTAGGCGCGATCCTTTTTCCCCATCCTGCTGTGTGCCATGCTCAGCACATTGTTGCAAAACAAGTTGGCCGGATCAATTTCCAAACCTTTTTCTGCCAACTCTGCGGCTTCAGCGGGTTTTGACCGGTCCAGCTTAATGGTCGCCTTCACACCATAGTAATCTGCGCGATAGGGATTCAATGCCAGTGCCCTGTCTATCTCTTCGTCGGCATCTTTCAGCTTTTGCTCTGAGATGTAGATCCTGGCCTTTAAATAAAATCCATAGTCGTCATCGGGGTCGGCGGCGATGGCACGGTTGGCTGCCTCCATGGCATCATTGTAACGTTGTAGCCTGAAGTACACCTCAGACTGCAGTTGGTGCAGGACTCCGGCATCGGGAAATTGCGAAAGGGCATCATTGAGTTGTTGCTGTGCCAGGTCCAGTTTGTCTTTTTCAATCAATAACTCGATCCTGGCAGCGATTTCATAATACATGGCTTACAGTTTAAGGTAGTCGACAATGTCATCATAAATGCCAGACGTATTGGAGTACAAGGCATAGTTGCGAGCTGTGTTAAACCACTCTCTGGTACTGGGACGGACTTTTTTCACTTGTGCCAGTAATTCCTTGCTTTTGATGGCTTCTACCTTACCAGTCTTGAGCGAACTGCGGAGCTTCTCCTCTATCGTCAGGTCAATGAGGGCTTTGATATCAGCACCGCTAAAGTCTTTGGTTTTTGCAGCCAACTTACCATAGTCAATCTTGTCGATGGGTTTATCGGCCAGTAGCAACCTGAAGATTTTCTCACGGGCAGCTTCATCCGGGGGTGGCACAAAGATGATGCGATCAAACCGTCCGGGTCTCAAAAAAGCAGAATCCATGTGCCATGGCGAGTTCGTAGCGCCCAGGATCAGCAGGCCTTCATTGTCTGAATCAATGCCATCCATCTCTTTCAGAAACTGATTGATCATATTCCGCCCCGCTGATTGACGCATGTCATTTCGCTTGCTGCCCAATGCGTCTATCTCATCAAAAAACATCACACAAGGACTATTACCGCGGGCAATTTCAAACTTGGCATGTAGGTTTTTCTCACTGTTACCCATCCACATATCCACGGTATCTTCAATCCCTACCGTGAGGAACTTTGATTGTATTTCGCCAGCAGTGGCTTTAGACAAATAAGTTTTACCGCAACCGGGAGGGCCGTACATCAAGATACCGCCACCTGCTTTTTTGCCATAGGCCTTGTACAATTCCGGGTTTTGCAGTGGATGGATAATCTTCAATCTTATCTCATCCTTTACCTGATCCATTCCACCCACATGAGAAAAATCAATATCGGGCTTTTCGAGGAAAGGATCATATTCTTCTATTTCGTGATCTTCTTCGCTGTAAACATCACCGGCAGGCGTTGCGACGATCTTCAACTGACTCTCCAGGTGCTCGTCGCGCCAGTCGGGATACTCTATCTGGCATGCCTGATAATAGTTGACGGCCTCACCAATTTGTCCGTCGTCAATCAATAACTGCATGTACAGGACTTTGAGATCCAGGGATGTGGAACTCTCCAGCATTTCTTCCGCAATGATGATTCCCGTGCTGAAATTCTTTAGCTTCTGATAGCACTTGATCAAAGCCAGCTTATACTCTTCAGTAGCCTCTTGCTTCAACAGCGTCGCATAATGGTTTTTGGCGCGTTCGTATTCGCCGATGGCGAAGAAAGCATCGGCAATTTGCTTCCTCAGAATGGTATTGGAAGGACTCGCCTCTAAAGCAAGCTCTAACGCTTCAATTGTAGATATATCCATTGAAAATCTTATTCAGGGCGCAGTAATTTAGCTCAATTCGTTGGTCAGTGTAGCCAAAGTAGCGGGTAATCTCAACAAATTTGTTCAGCGAGGTATCAATTAATATGGTTGAAGCCATTTTTTTGCTTCTTCCAGCCCCTCAAAACTCTTCATGGTAATGCCGGTATTGACATTTGCTTTCTCATGACTTTCCTGAGATATCTGATAAAACAAATCTGCTGAAAGCACCGTAGCATGTGTTTTCAAACCATATTGTGGTGCCAGTTTATACCAATTTTCCTCCAACCAGTCATTGGCTTCACTCCAGGTGCCTTTCAACCCCCTATTGTCACTCAAAAGTTTGGTTGCAGGAGTCTCTTCTATCAGCTTCAAGGTGGATTTAACACCTTCGATGATATCTTCTGGCCGGCAAAATCCTTCATACCTGGTCGTCACCCACTTATTAGCTTCATCATAGTGAGCTTCGTAATACAGTTGGTTAAATCTGTTGTATAACTTTATCATGGTATTAGAAAGTTATCAAATGATAATTTATTTAACAAAAGCATCCAGGTTTAACCCGGTCACTGTCAAATAAGTAAGGATCAGCTTTTCAGCCAGGCAGTTGCCTCTTCCACCCGCTCAAAGTTCTTCATCACGATGGTAGTTCCTTTCTGAGATTTCTCAAATTGTTCATGGGAAGACTGAGAGAACAGATCAGCAGGAAGGATGGTCGCATGCTTTTGCAAACCGAGAGCGCTCGCTTTATCGAACCAGTGCTTTTCTAACCAATCATTGGTTTCGCCCCATGCACCTTTGATCTTGCTATTATCGCTCAAAAGCTTACTGCAGTTAGAATCTTCCAGTAGTTTCAATGTGCTTTCCACGCCTTTGATAGAAAATTCTGACGGCACAAAACCGATCCATTGGGTATGGACCCAGTCATTTGCCGTATCGTATTGACCTATGTAATAAACTATTCCGAATTTGTTCTTCAGCTCAATCATCTGGTTCTTTTATTGAAGCACTAAATTAAATCTGTTTGACCAAAAAATATGACTAATTGTATACTAAAGGACACTTATTCTGATGGCCGGATGACGAAGATTAGAATTATATAAGTTTATCTGGATTTATTCACAAATGATGAAATACAATTAACTTGCAATCTGCTGACCATACAATTTTAGCTCCTGTTCATTACATGATACAACAGGATAAGCCCGGATTTCTACGATGCATGCAACAAAACTCATACATCATTGAGTAATTCTAAATGATCCGGCTATTTTTGCCCGCTTATCAATAAACTGGTCTTATTCGAATGAAGCTTTTTAATTCTTTTATCAACGAGCAGCCCGGTGGAGTGGCAAAGGATGTCTTTTCCGGCTTGACTGTGGCACTTGCCCTGGTCCCTGAAGCCGTTGCTTTTGCTTTTGTTGCCGGCATATCTCCTATTGTTGGATTATATGGTGCATTCATGATGGGATTGATCACATCACTTTTTGGAGGCAGACCCGGAATGATCTCAGGTGCTACCGGTGCAATGGCAGTGGTCATGGTGAGCCTGGTAAAAGAAGGCGCAGCACTTGGTGGCGGTACAGGTCTGCAATATCTATTTGCGACACTCCTGCTCGTTGGAATCATCCAGGCGGCAGCCGGTTTCTTCCGACTTGGTAAATTCATTCGTTTGGTACCCTATCCGGTCATGATGGGTTTTGTCAACGGTCTGGCGATCGTCATCGGTATTTCTCAGATTGGCATGTTCAAATCCGGAGACGACTGGCTCACAGGCTCCTCTTTGTATACCATGATAGGCCTGGTGGCACTGACCATGGGCATTATGTTTGGCCTGCCAAAGCTCAATAAAAATATTCCTGCGGCACTAGTGGCCATTTTGGTGGTGTCCGGGATCGTCATATTTGGCCAGATTCCTACAGAGACAGTTCGTTCCTTCATCGAAAGCAAGGGAGGATCAGGAATAGAAGCAGGCTTACCGGTTTTCTCCATTCCTTCGGTACCGTTTAACCTGACCACCCTCAAATTCATTGCACCTTATGCTTTCATTCTGGCAGCCATTGGTCTGATAGAGTCACTCATGACCCTCAACCTCATTGACGAAATGACTGAGACCCGTGGAAGCGGCAACAGAGAATCCGTTGCACAGGGACTGGCTAACTTCATCAACGGCCTCTTCGGCGGCATGGGTGGTTGTGCCATGATTGGCCAGAGCATTATCAACATCAAATCGGGAGGACGAGGCCGGTTGTCGGGACTGATCGCTTCTGTGGCTTTGCTGCTTTTCATCCTGTTTGGGGCGACTTACATTGAGAAAATTCCCATTGCTGCCCTGGTAGGTGTCATGTTCATGGTGGTGATTGGCACATTTGCATGGGGAACCTTCCGGATTATCAACAAAGTGCCGGTGGCCGATGTCATCGTCATTATTTTGGTTACAGCACTCACGGTCATCTTTGACCTGGCAATTGCCGTGATGGCAGGTGTGGTGGTATCCGCATTGGTGTTTGCATGGGAAAATGCACTCCGCATCCGGGCCAGGAAACACATCGATGAATATGGTCATAAACATTATGAGATTTATGGCCCGCTCTTTTTTGGCAGCACTACGCTTTTCATGTCTAAGTTTGACATTGCCGATGACCCTAAAGAGGTGATCATCGACTTTGAAGAGTCTCGTATCATGGACCAGTCGGCCATTGAGACCATCAACAAGTTGGCCGAAAAGTATCAAAAATTAGGCAAAAACCTACACCTGAGACATCTGAGTGGCGATTGTGTCAAATTGATCAAGAAAGCTGAAAAGATTTGTGATGTCAACGTGTTGGAAGATCCTGAGTACTTTGTAGCCATCGACGATTATAATACGGTGCGTGGGGAGATGGATTGATTTAGACGCTAGACATTCATTATCAAGAATTTGTAATGCGTGATGAGTGATGAGGAATTCTAGCTTAAGCTGCACTACTGGCGCCAGCGTCTCGCTGGTGACATTGTAAGGATTAGAGCGTCTCGCTCGACTCCACTCTCTGGCTTAAGCTTGTAGCTTAAGCCTTACAACGTACCCTAATTTTAGCTAATACTTACAACAAAAAAAGCAGCCCTCAGGATTGAAGACTGCCAGCTGATAGACCGATGTACAGGTGGACTTATACTGAAAAGGTGAGGTCCAGGTTACCAAGGTTCCAGATTGCTCCTGTCAGTGGCTTGGAAGCATCATTCTGTAACTGGTACTGATGGCCATTAAACGTAAAATCAAAGTTGTAAGGCCCGCCCCAGTTCAGCCCGGTGTAAACAAGCGAATATTCTCCAGCTGGCAGTGTCACCGTTTTTTGCTCGCTGAGCGCACCGTTGACACCATTTGCTTCTAAAGTGCCCGAGAAAGATGCACCCGCCTCTAGCTGAATACCCACTTGTACCGCATGGTTATTACCACTTTTGATGTTGCAAATCTCATAACATACTCCCCATTGTATTGCATAAATCACTAACTGGTTGTCACATGCTGTAATCTCGATATTGTTTAAACTGCTCATAATAATTTAGATTTTTAGTCTATTACTCCCTACTCTGTTTTAATGGGCTTTTCGGTTTCCGCCCGTCCTTCACGGTGTGTGTTAATCGTTGAGGACAGTACAAAGATGCCACGGTGCAAGAAGGAATTAATGCACCAACTGGGGGATTTGAAAGTATACCGCAATTGGGGTATCGGGGAAAAACTGGCTCCTCTTTGTCATGATGAATCCTATGGATTCGCCACCCTTCACATGGACAAAAACAAGGACATCATGCTAAGAATACCCCTAATGGGGTAGCGTATCCTAGGGAAGACGGGCTATGTTTGTTAAAACAAAACACCAAAACGGATGAAAAAAAACTATACTCACATGTTTGTTCAGATAGATACTGACAAACTGATCTTAGGGAACTACCTCATCAACCTTTCTGAGGGAGAAAAGCAGCCGAACCCTGCTTTCCCTGCAACTCCTTTGGTAAAATCATGCACAACTATTTGCTCAAAAGGTGCGCTTTCAAAAGGAAGTCCGGTGAAAGATTTTATCATTGATGTCTCACCAAAGGAGACTGTTCATTTCACCCTCCTGCCGTCTGACCTCATGACACACCACGGATTATATATCAACGGATTTAAGAACCCGCATCCTCCAAAAGGCAAAAAATCTAAAAATCCTAAGTCACCATTCTCAGAACCACAAATTGGTAATCACGGCATCAGTTTCTCGGTAGAGGTCAAAAAGATTTCGAAGAAGGAGGAACTATTTGATTTTAATATCTGGGCTACGCTGGAATATATCGACATCTACCACAAGGAGCAAAAGCTAATACTCTGCATAGATCCCAGAATAAGAGTGATACAGAGTGGCGGTCACTAACGATCAAAATATGAAAAGTAAGAAGGTTTTTCTAATACTGGCATTTTTCTCCCAATTTTCCTGTGGGATTAGCGGTGTTTACGCGCAAGATCAACGCATCGCCGACAGCCTGAAGCTTGTATTAAATCAAAAGGCAACCCTGCATGACTCTACCGTCAAGTCAGTATTATTCAATATCATATTGAAAACAACAAATCCAGATGAAATATTGCAGTATGGAGACCTTCTGCTTTCTAAAGTGAACCCCAACGAATCAATCAGATACAAAGCCACTGTCCTCAATATGCAAGGTGTCGCCTATCGAATGAAAGGCAACATCAAACAATCATTGGAAAAACTATTTGCCAGTGCCGAGATTGCTGTTGCCGAAAACCATCACAGGCTACAGGAAGAGACGTACCTGGAGATTGCCGGCACCTATGCGGCAGGCGATGACATGAAAAATGCATTGCTATTTGAAAAAAAAGCGCTCAAAATCATCAGAACCTATGCAGCAGATGAGCAATTGGCGCTAGCCACCCTCAACCTGGGCTACAGCTACTACCAACTCAACTATCTTGACTCCGCCGAAATCCTCTATAACGAGGCGGCCCCGTTATTTAAAAAGTTGAAAATGAACATCGGTATTGCATACACCTTGGGAAATAAAGCACTCGTCTACTGGAAAAAAGACCAAAGAGAGCAGGCAGTGAAGGACTTGCTGGCATCTATTGATATGCTGGAGCCATTGGGCGACCTGTATGGCATGACAGACTATCACAATAAATTGGGAGAGATTTACCTGGAGCTTGAGAGCCCCGGGGAAGCGATCTTTCACTCAGAAAAAGCATTGAAGATGGCCTTACAGCAAGGACTCAAAGAGCAGGTAAGAGACGCCTTATCCTTACTATCAAAACTCCATACTATCCAGGGTAATTTTCAAAAAGCCCTGAAGATGCAGACTGAATATATTATTTACAAGGACAGTATCCAGAATAATGAACTCACTAAAAAAATCGCCGATCTCAGAACCGAATTTGAGGTGGGGTTGAAGGAGAAAGAGATTGTGGTACTGGAAGAAAGGCAGGCCCGCAAAAATGTGTACATCGCCTGTGCCATTGTGCTGTTGGCACTCTCCATTGTCTCTATGCTCTACTTCCGCCAGCGATTCCTCAATACGCGACTGATCGCCAGCAATCAAAAACTCGCCCATGATGATCAGGTAAAGAGTCTGATGAACCAACAGGAAACCCGCGCCCTTCAATCCATGGTAGAAGGCAGGGATCAGGAGCGAAAACGACTGGCCAAAGACTTGCACAATCATTTTGGCAGCTTACTGGCAACCATCAAAGTCAACGTAAATGGCATTGAAGAACAGTCCATCTCCAATCACGGAGTGCTGACCAGTCTCATAGACCAGGCCTGTACAGACATGCGCAACATCTCGCACGCGCTAAACATGGGTATCTCAGATGATTTCGGACTCATTCCTGCCCTCAGGGAATTAACCAATCACCTCAATGAGGGCGGTAGTATCAAAGTAGATTTTGATGCCAATATGGGACAATATCCCATTAGTTCTGAAGATGAAATATTGATCTACCGAATCGTGCAGGAGCTGGTGAGCAACGTACTCAAACATGCTCAGGCCACTAAACTGACCGTCTCGCTCATGTATTATGCGGAAGAAAACGCACTCAACATCATGGTGGAAGACGATGGAAAGGGCATGCACCCCGGAGATGAAAACTCGAAGGATGCCGGCATTGGCATTAGTAGTATGAGAGAAATGCTGCACAAAAAAGATGGAGAAATTCACTTTGACAGCCATCCTGGAAGAGGAACAACCGTCTCCATAGACTTACCTGTTACACCTTTAAACCCCACAGAACTATGATCAGCGTATTGATTGTTGACGACCATCCACTGTTTGCAGAAGGCCTCAAATCGATGTTTCGACCGGAAGACGATATCGAGGTCGTTGCCATCACTCAAAACGGACACGAAGCACCACATCTGATCAAAACACTCAACCCCGATGTCATCCTCATGGACATCGACATGCCGATCATTGATGGTATATCCACCATGGAGTTATTGCATGCCCAAAAAATTGACACGCCCATCCTCATGCTGACGATGCACCAATCGATCAGGTATGTCAAAAACGCCCTGAACAAAGGTGCGCAAGGCTACATCCTCAAAGATGCTTCCAAGCCTGAACTGGTGAAAGCGGTCACTCAAACAAGTAAGCGCGAAAGCTATTTTCATCCAAAGGTCAATGAACAGGTATTTGATTACCTCCGTGGAAAGAGCCTCCCGCAACAGGACGCCCAAAAGCTGTCAGACAGAGAAAAAGAGATCATCCGATGCCTATCTGAGGGCATGAATACCAAGGCCATCAGCGAAACCCTGTTCATCAGCGAGCATACCGTCAAAACTCATCGCAAAAACATCATGCACAAACTACAGGTCAAAACCTCAGCAGAACTGGTAAGGCTGGCGATAGAGAAAGGGATCATTGAAGTGAATCTATGAGGATGTTTATTTGATCCGGTCAGTCATGAGTCGCCTGATCAATGGACAGCGCCAGGAAAGTCAGCTACAAGCTGACTACAATTGCCCTGCTTAAGACTCAGCCTTAAGCCAGCACGGATAATAAAAAGTAGGCAGTAGGCAATATCCAATAGGCAACAATTTGATGCTGTATTTGAGTATTGTCGGAATTGCATAATTTTTGATGTGTGATTAGAGATGCATGATCATCTTGTATCAGGTGCACACCATCAGCAATAAAAAAGAGGCAGTAGCCAGTATCCAATAGGCAATCGATCAAAGAAAAATTACGGTATTCTCAATACCAGCATTACATAATTACTCATTACAAATCAGTAATTTCTCATCACACACCAAGAAATATCTGATAGCCAATCAAAAATTCCAGCATTACTTAATTGTGATATTCAATCATTTAGGCACGACTTTGGCTTATGTATTTCCGATTAGCAAAAGAAAAATTTCAGCATCTGTCCTGAGCTGCCAATTAATTTTGAAAAAGTAGGGTAGGGTAAAATTTCATCCGCTCGTTTTAACAACCAAACAATAAAAATTAACATTTAACAATACCATATGATCATACTCTACTCATTCGATTGACTGTGAATTTTTCTTGACACCTCAATTTGAAGTTGATAGTATTTTTTCAAAAACAGGTTTAAAAATGACTGGTATGAAAGTAACTAATTTAATCGTGTTGGCGGGATTATTCCTCTTTGCTGCAGGCTGCAATGAAGACGATGAATCCTTCAACAACCCTACAACAACAACTCCCACAGAAAGTGTATCAGATTTAGGCAGCGATGTAGTCCATCGATGGACCGACATGATCCTGGAACTAGAGCGTTATGCTTCCGGCAGACCCTGCGGTGCAGCACGAAGCCTGGCCTACATGTACCTCGCAGCATATGAAACCGCTGTTCCTGGCATGGACAATCAGGCATCCAACTCCGCCAGGTACGATCAGCTGACGATTGATGTCAATCAACAGCCGGCAGCAATCTCCTATGAACTGGCACTGAATACCACTTTTGCCATCGTCACAGATCACTTCCTGAATGGACTGAGTGCCGACCAGGAGGCAAGTATCTCAGAATTCAGGGTTTCACTGGAAAGTGAACTAGCCACTGATTTCTCCCAGGAACTGATAGACGATTCCAATGCATGGGGCACCTACGTGGCCAATCAGGTGATCGCTTTTAGCCAGACAGATTTGGAGGCGGAGGCTCAAATAATTGACCCGCAGCCCCTATCCTATGAGCCACCAACGGGCGAAGGCTTCTGGACGTACTCAGCCGACCCTGAGCGTGCGCTGTTTCCTTATTGGGAAAACGTTCGCACCTTCGTCATCGCGCCGGAGGAGACCAGTACTGTTGCGCCCAAAGATTACAGCGAAAGCACTCGTAGCAGATATTACGGGGAAATGATGGAAGTCTATGAGGCCAACAACGAGGCAAAGGAAGATGAGGAACAACTGTGGATTGCTGAGTTCTGGAGCGATGATGCCGAAGGCCTGATGATGAGCCCGCCGGCCAGACAGTTCTCCATCGCCAATCAGCTCATAGAACAGTTTGACCTGTCACTGGCAGAATCGCTTGAACTGACGCTGCGCCTGGGATTCTCCTTGAATGACGCTGCAATCTCCACCTGGAAGTATAAGTATCAATACATGGTAATGCGTCCCAATGTCTATATCCACGAATTCATTGATCCTGATTTCCAGACCAATCTTTTTCGGATTGTCTACTGGCCAAACCCCAGCTTCCCTGGATACCCTTCCGGCCACTCTTGTTTTGCTTCGGCAGCTGCTGGCATATTCATCGATTTCTTTGGTAATGAGGTGGATTTCACAGATCGCACCCACGAGGGAAGGACGGAGTTCCTGAGTGACCCCAGAAGCTTCGACAGCTTTAAGAAGATGGCCAAAGAAAACGCCTTTTCCAGACTCCCATTGGGTGTTCACATGGACATGGACTGCGAGGAAGGCCTGAGACTTGGCTACGAAATCGCTGATGCTGTCAACGAGTGGAGTGGAGATAATTCCAACAATTAACAGGGTGGTCAAAAATAATTAATGCTTGTTTCAAAACTTCTTACACAAAATTACATTTAAGTGAATGAGTGGCATGATTATTATAAGGTAATCATCGTGGTGTGAAGCGATCGCAGATGGTTGTTTCACACCCTCGAACACAAAATAGAAAAACAAGCATGAACGAATTCAAAAAACTCGTATTGGTAGCGTTGGTAGCGCTTTCACCGATGGTTTCACAAGCACAGGACTTCCCGGAAATTGACAAGGCAGTGGCTAACAAGGAAATGGCTACGGTGATCATTTATCGTACCCCACAGTTGTTAGGAGCAGCCTCTAACTGGGCCATCTTCGAAAACGGCGAAAGGATCTGTAAACTCAGCAACAAAAAGTACATGATCTATCAGCGGAAACCCGGAGATTCAGATTTCAGAGCGAAGGTAGGTGGCGTACAAACCTGGCCCAAGAAGGTGACAGGCTTGGAAATCCCTCTGGAAGCCGGACAGGTGTATTACCTCAAGACCAACGTCAAGTCAAGTTTCACCAGAGCAAGGGTAGAACTGACCGAAGTCACTGACCGCGCGGCTAAAAAAGAAATGCAGGAACTTTCCCTGGACAGGTGTAGTCAGTAAACAGCAAATAAGAACGGGTCGCATTTTGTGACCCGTTTTGTTTTTCCTAATGAGTGGTTCTATGGCGAAATACGTAATACCGGAATTGAGTAATGTCGTAATTGTGAAGCCTACTTTTTTACACTATTTTCAAATACCGGAGCCTGATCTGTAAACTAGCACTTTGTCTAAAGTCTAGCGCCTATTATATAAAATTAGAAATGTATAACAAAAGAGGTCTTAATTGTACTGAAATAATTTTGCCTACTGCCTATTGCCTACTGTGTTACTCGGGACGCGGAGTCAGCGATAATAGTTTGGAATACAGACCGGGTCATGCAGACCACTACCAGTCTCCGCGACCCGGTCTTTTGTCTTTGATCTTTGTTCTTTTATCTAAAGCCTGGCGTCTAAAATCTAGTATCTAGACTACAATACCTCATTCTCCTGCATGACATCCGTTAAAAACGGCAGAATGAAGGCATCTATCTGATAAGTTCCAGCTACTTTTTCTATGAGCAGTCCGGCACGTTGCATGGCCAGCAATACAGTCTCTACTTTTTCAGGGCTCCAGTGGGTGACTCTTTCTATCGAGGCCTTGCCCAATCGCTTGTGTAACACCAGCTCCTTCAATAAAGTCCCCCAGTCCTTATCCAGTGAATCAAAAACCTCCAGCGAAGGATACTCCGGCATCCTGATGATCAGGTTATTGCCTGTGATCTTCCGGATATTGGCCAGCCAACCTCCCAGCGCAGTGCCGGCCACGCCATTGCTGTATTTAAAGTACTGGCTGAAAAGCTTCGCCATCTGCACTTCCGACAACGGTTCGCCTGCCTCATACCCAATGGACATGCCACTGGACTGATGGCGCTTCATGACCAGGTCACGCAAGGATTCTGCATCAAAAGGCAACAATTGAATCTCCTCAATGAAGTACTGACTGGCATTGTGCGTTGCATTGATTTTTTGCCAGGCAAAAGGATTGATGTTGCAAATAAACAAGACCTTGTTGCTGAACTGATCAATCAGTGCATATAGCTGTTTCAATACCTGACCGCCTTCCTGACTTTTTTCCCAGAAAAGCTCCATGTCATTGACGATGACGGCACTGCCTGCCGGCAAACTGCCAATGACTTTTTCCGCATCTCCCCGCCTGCCGGTAGCCTTGGAGAGTGCATGCTCAAAAGCCGTGACACTGGAACCATCTTTCGGTGGCGGGAACACGGTAAATACATGCTGGCTCTTCAAATGAACGCTGCTCATATGGCGGCAAAAAGCCGTCTTCCCACTGTTTCGTTCACCCAGCACCAGCAATCCACCACGATAGCCTTCCCTGTATCTCTTCAATGCTTTTCTGAAAGTGCCTTCCTCTGAAGGTCTTGGTATCCAGAAATCACGACCGATACTGGACTTACCATTGAAAAGCGGCACATAGTATTGTGGTAATATCGACAATACCGATTTGGCAGGGTTCACACTTTCGCGCAAATCGAGCATCTTACTGGTACCAGAACGCTGCCCCTCAGCTTCCTTCAGTTTCCTGGCCAGCAATACTGCCTCACTCCTGCTATACAACACCTTGGAAGTCAGTAACTGCACCTTTTTCCTAAGGCGACGCAACAACTTATTGAAGCCTGTTACCACCTGCTGACTCTGGTAGACCATCAATCCTGAAGAAAAGTCTTTGGCGCTTTCTTCTATCTTGATGGAAGACAATGGCTGGAAGACCGCCTGGAACCTGTCGGCAACAGACTGGCTAAATTGCGCCACCTGCCCTTTAACCTGCGCCACCTCCTGATCGATTTTTCTGGCCACATCGTTGAACAACTCATCGCCGTCCAATGTCAATTCCGGATTATTTGAATTTTCAAGGTTGAGTTCGGCAAGGTTTAGCACATCCCTGATGGCGTATGAGGATCGTTTCAGTCCCTCTGTAAAGCGCTCAAACTCCTCTTCTACCGGTAGTTGGTACCTGGATTTAAAGTAGTAGTCCATCATTCGCGCTACCGGTATCTCTACCGAGTCCTCCGCTTCTTTGGACTTACTGGCCGAGTAAATCTCCAACTGCTCCGGCATATTGTCTACCAGCGGTTGCATCCTGCTAAGCGTCGTTTTAAACAGTTCATTCAGCGGTGCCAGCATATCCAGCCCCATCACCGCCTTTTCCTGCAGGGTGAAGTTTTTCTGGCTGAGGAAATCATCTTTGCACTGCTCCAATTCTCTGAGGTACTTACGCGCTACCACCTGCCCCAGCTCGTTGAGGAATCCATCCTGCAACTCACCCATCCTGTTCATCGTGGCATTGACAGACAACTCTATCAACATGAGGTTAAACCGCTTGCGAGCCCTTGAGCTATAGACATCTGCAAAATTCTGGAGGAAAGACTCCAACCCCCGGTGGTACTTGTCCTTGCTGAGCTTCTGCTCCACAAGATGATTTACATCCAGGCCGGAAAGCTCATCATTCATGTGCTGCAAATTCCTCACATACTCCAGCTGCAACCTGCCCAGACGTTTATGATCAAGCGATTGTTTAGACTGTTCAAATTGTGAAATACGCGCATCCAAATCGTCCAGTAATTCTACACTGTACCAGCCTTTGTCATTGGCATTGATCTTTCTTTCCAAAATATCGAGGCAAGTAAAAAACCGGTTGGTCGCATCCCTGATATAATCAATGTGAGTCAATTCCTCCTGTAAAAACTGATCCAGGTAACGCTGCATAAACCGCAGCCTGTTCTGGTACTGATAATAACGCGCGGCATTGCGATAATCAACCTGGTGTGTCAATGGAGGTCCTATGATGCCATGCTTGAACCTTTTATAATATTTCAGCGCCTTCAGCCCCGGGCGATCACCGGGATTGACCGCAAAATCTTCCTTGTCGTATTCCAGTATCAAATGGAGCGGAAATTTCTTTAGCTCAGTCTGGAGTCTTCCCACATACCAGCCGATGCCCTCCCCGAGCTTCTCCTGATGCACTTTCAGGGCTTCTTCTCCGAGTTTCTCTTTCAGCAAGGCATTGACTTTGAAAAAGGAGTCGTTTTTCAACTTATCGATGGCCTTTTTACGGCGTATATGTTCTGGTAACTCCTCAATTTTAGCCAAATCCTTCTTCGCACTGCTAATCCGTTTTTTCAGGTCGGCAATGAGCCCATAGCGGTCTTTGGCAATAGGCGACAGTGCTTTTCGGTAAAACAATTCCAGCACACGCTTCCCATTTTCCGAGAGCTTCACCATATCAGCGGCGACCTCTTCAAAACGAGACAGCTGCAACTCCGGCAACTCCATCTCAAAAGTCTGTGCCGAGACCTCAGCCGCATTTGAGCGCGTATCAGAAATGACCTCAAAGCTTTCAAACTGCCTGGAAGCATTGATGACGAGCGTACTCCCTACGCCATCCAGTATTTCACTGATCTCATCGTAGTACCGACCCAGCTGTTTATACGCTGAATCCGAAATGCCGAGGATGACCAAATCCGTCTCTGCGGATTCCTCATGAACAATTTCCTGCCGCTTCCGTGGGTCAATTTCATTGTTGACAATTCTCACCTCCGCTTCTATACGAAAATCCCTGAGCAGGGCACTCGCCGCCCTGTAGACACTTTCTGCCTCCGCGTTGATGGGGTTGATGATCATGAGCCTGATCTGAGAGAGTTTCCACAAGCCGGAATTGGCAATCTGCTGTACCAACCTGATGGCAAACGACAGGTTTTGATCATGCCCCGACCACCAGATATCAATGGTCTTCTGCTGGCCAAACTTCTTCTCCAGGCTATAATCAAGGAAAATGGTGTTGTATCCGTTTTGATCAAAGCCCTTGAGTAAATCAATGAACTGATCTTTGCTTCGCGGGTTACGGCTCCATCCCATCAGGATGGTATTGGGCTCCACCCCAGAGAATCCATAAAGTCTGGAAATGCTGTCCATGCCCGCATAGACTTCTTTACAATTGAACCGGTAATGGAAGTAACCCAATGCATCATCTTCTTCATAGAGGTTGGTACTGGTCTTGGCCAGAAGCTTGTTGCCACTCTCGATGAGCTCAAATGCCGATAAAATCCCCAGGTTGCCCGAAATCGCCTTCCCCATCTGGATCATGTATTTCCTGGTATTGGGATTACCTGAAAACATGATGACATTGGGACGCCAGTTGCGATTGTGCAGTTTATTGCGCGTCAGTCGTGTGAGGCCGGTCTTGACAATAGAAGCCCAGACACCACTCCACGCATCGCCCGACTCCAGGCGCAGTTCTTTGTTTTTCAAATAGAAGAAGAGCAGCCCCAAAAGAGCCGTAGCACCCAGCATGGCAACAAAGTTGAGCTGGATCATTACCAGGATACAAGCCATGGAACCAATTACGCTGATCCAGCCGGAAATCTTAAATTCGGGTCTGAAGTCCGCGCTCGTCCATCGCTCAAAGGCTGCGCTGATATTGAGAAAACCGTAGGTAGTGATGAAAAAGATGGACACAATGCTCGCAATGGCATTCAGCTCTCCAATCAGGATGCCCATCTCGGCAATGAGGAAAGTCAATAACAGCGCGTTGCGGGGTTCATTGGTCTTTCCAGCTCCTTTAGCAAACAACTTGGGTGTGATCTTATCAACCGCGGTAGCCTGCAAAATGCGCGGCGCACCCAGGATGCTACCTAATGCCGATGAAAAAGTAGCTCCGAGAATGCCTAGCGTCACCAAAAAGCCAAGTCCCGGATACGCAATCTCCACCATCGGGATGGCGTCACCAGACTCCCTGAGAAAATCTCCATCTACAGAATAAGCAATGAAAACAGATAGGCCTACATAGACAACGAAGCCTACTATAATGGCCATGATAGAGCCTACCGGAATAGATTTTTTAGGATCTTCCAGATCACCGGACATAGAAACCCCGGCTTCAAATCCTGTTACTGCGGGGAAAAAGATCCCAAATAATAGCATTAACGGGGCAGCACCTTCACCTGATATAGTGGGAAGAACTGCTACGTGGTCATGCTGCCCAAATCCTGCAAACACCACTACCAATGACAGTAAAATCAGTCCCAGGATAATGTATTGCGTTTTGATGGCCAGCGAAGTGCTGATAAAAGTAATGATGGTGATGACGATAAGGATTGCAGAACCTGCGAGACGGATGTTATTCTTCGGGTCATCGAAAATGGCCATCTCCGGAAAAGAACTCAGCAAACTCTCTGCAAAACCAATCAAATAGAGACTGACACTGAAGGACAAACCCACAAATAAAGCCAGCCCAAGCGTACCACCAATGGGAAGCCCCAGACTACGGGAGATGATGTAGTAAGTACCTCCGGCAGCGACTTTCTTGTCTGTGGCAATGGAAGACACGCTCAGTCCGGTGGTGACGGAGATGATGTGTGCCACGACAATGATACCAATGGTCGCCAAAAGCCCGGCCTGCCCGATGATGTAGGGTAGCCTGAGGTACATAATGACCCCTAATATTGTGAGAATGGAGGGCACAAAAACCCCTCCGAAGGTTCCAAACTTATTCTGTTTAGCCATGTAGAAGGTATCTGATAAAAAGTCGCTTACCCGTCAAGGCACCTGCCAAGGCACCCGTTAAGGCTCCCCACATTATACGGATGAGGGATCGAAAGTTAATGAATAATCAAAGTAATCATTTCAATAGCAGTTGAAAAATCTTTAGTTTGCCAACAGCCTGAATTTTAAAACGATTATGGATCTATTCAATCCTTACAATGAAGCAATCGCTATCTCTACTGTGGTCATTGTTTCTTACTTTTTCAATTTCGTTTCCAAAAAGACGAAAATACCCAGTGTCTTATTGCTCATCGGGCTGGGTATCGGGATTCAGGAGTTTCTTAAAAGCGCCAAGGTAGACCTGAGCCAGTACATTATGGGTGCATTGGAACTACTGGGTATCATAGGCCTGATCATGATTGTGCTGGAAGCAGCCCTGGATCTGAAACTCAAAAGAGAAAAAACCCCATTGCTCATCAAGTCTTTTTGTGTCGCACTCATTGCATTGATAGGTACAGCCTTTGCCATTGGTGGGCTGTTTTATTATACAGGCACCATCGATAATTTCTTTGATTCCCTGCTCTATGCCATTCCACTGTCTATTCTCAGCAGCGCTATCATCATCCCCAGTGTAGGCAGTCTCATTGATGAGAAAAAGGAGTTCCTGATCTATGAAAGTACCTTCTCAGACATCCTGGGCATCATGTTTTTCTACTTTCTACTGGGCAATGAAGGCGCAGAAACTACCGGAGAAGTAGTGCTGGAAGTAACAGGTAGCATCACGCTCACCATCATACTTTCAGTCGTCATCAGCTATACCCTGGTCATTCTGTTGCAAAGAGTAGAAGCCAAAGTGAAGCTGTTTTTCTTCATCTCCGTATTGGTCGCGCTCTATTCCATCGGTAAGACCTTCCACCTTTCGTCGCTGTTGATTATCATGGTATTTGGGTTGGTGCTCAACAACTACAAAGTATTTTTCATCGGTTTCCTGAAAAAATTCGCCAATGGACACCTGCTGGATGAAATCGCCGAAGACTTTCACGTAGTGACCAATGAAACGGCTTTTGTGGTACGTACCTTTTTCTTTGTGATCTTTGGGATGACGCTGGACTTCTCAGGCATCGCCAACATTGGCGCTATCATGATGGCACTGGGCATCCTGATCGCTACTTATGTAATTCGATATGTTTTGTTGAAACTCTTTGTGCGGAATAGCATCACACCGCAGCTGTGGATCGCTACCAGAGGGTTGATCACAGTGCTCCTGTTCTTTTCTATTCCCGCAGCACATGAAGCTACGGGATTCAATCCTACTATTTTACTGATTGTCATCCTGGCCTCCAGTTTCATCATGTCCGGAGGGCTCATTGCCAAGCGCAACGACGGCCCCGAACCTGAAACACTGGAATTTGAAGACTGGGAAGCGCTGGATAAAGAAATAGAAGAATTGTCTGAAGAACAGGGAGCAAAATCTGTTTCTTCCTGAAGAATTCCACTACCTAACATTATCATGCGAGACTGCGCGTCCCGGACTGCGTGTCCCGGACGCTCTAGTCCAGAGGAGGTCGTAGTTTGCGCAACCAGGTAGGATCGCAGTGAGACACTGCGTCCAGTTTGCCTACATCGACTAAATCAACTCCTCCCTACTCCTCAAACGCCTCCGGATCATAGATCTGTGGTTCCAGGAAATGGGGATAAATCTTGAGGTGCTTTACTT
>ERZ1740068.312-NODE-312-length-26896-cov-8.674491_pt1 | contig 26896 bp, 5 predicted proteins | sample MGYA00581735_ERZ1740068 | MGnify/ENA primary metagenome ERZ1740068 (study PRJEB43018, sample SAMN04849740) | marine metagenome | isolation source: floating plastic debris | place: Pacific Ocean | collected 2008-08-30 | study: EMG produced TPA metagenomics assembly...
TCAGGTCTGCGCGGTTCAGGTAACCAACAGCCACACCTTCACCACCAATGCACATCTCTCCTACTACACCTATCGGACACAGTTGCCCCGCGGCATTCAAAACATAAACTCTGTTATGACCGAAAGGCACACCCAATGGGATCGTATGCTCCGGCTTTTCTGTCAGAGATACCTTGTTGATCAACTTACCAATCGTCGCTTCTGTAGGACCGTAGTGGTTATAGACCTCACAACTGACCTGATTAGTCGCCAGCAGGTCCCACACATCATCCGTGAAGGCTTCACCTCCCAGGATCAGGCATTTATTAGGGACAAAAACAGCATCACTGGTTTGCAGCGTCTTCCAGTGAGACGGTACCATTTTCAGGCAATCGATGTTCATTTGGGACATCTTCTCCGCACTGATCAACTCATCTTCTGACAGCACATACAAGGCACCACCCACCAACAGGGAAGCGTAAAGCACCGTATTTCCTAAATCTGTTGCGATGCTGGAGCTGATACCAAAGCGCTCGCAGGAAGCCACATTGATCTTGGCCACCAGGCCGTGGAAATAATCCACCATCGAGTGATGGGTGATCTGAACTCCTTTGGGTTTTCCTGTACTTCCTGAAGTATAAATGACATACAACAGATTATCAGCAGAAGCGACTCTTTTCAGGTTTTTGACAGATCGCTTACCGAACTGCTGAGCCCAATCCTGATCTAATGCTACGACTTCCAGACCTTCTCTGTTCGTAAATTCTTTTCCGTTTTTCTGGTCACTCAGCAGCACTTTTACACCGGAATCTTCCAGCATATAGTCCCTGCGATCTTGAGGATACTCAGGATCGATCGGCACATAGGCACCTCCCGCTTTGAGAATTCCCAAAAGTCCCACCATCATTTCCAGGCTGCGATCGATGCACAGACCGACCAGCACATCAGATTTCACGCCTTTGCTGCCCAGGTAGCGCGCCAGTTGGTTGGCGCGCTCGTTCAACTGCTGGTAACTCAAAGACTCACCACCAAATTCGACTGCCGGTGCTTCTGGTGTCCTGGCAACCTGCGCTTCAAACAGGTCAACGACCGTTTCCTTTTTCTCAGAAGGGGCAATACCCGTGTCATTGAATACCTCCAACAGCTGATGTTGCTCTGCCATAGGAAGCACAGACAATTGATCCAGTGCCATCGCTTCATTTTCAATGTGCTCCAGCAACAAGGTCACTGCTTCCTGCATGTAAGCCAAAACAGCCGCCGGATCAATACCGACATCAGAGATTTTGGCGGTCAATATGAAGTCTTCGCCCAAATCATCCACATCAAAATTGAATGGGAAGTTGTTCCTGGCACCTCCTGACAAGTATTTTGCATCAATGTCAAAAGGCGTCTCAGACGCGGAGACTGGTGTAGTATGGCGATAGTTGAGCAATGCACTGAACATCGGCACATCATTGGAGATACTACTCCAGTCGTGTACATCCGCTGCTGGTGTCTGCTCATAAGACATCAGTTTTTGCAAGTGCTCACTGACATGATTGATGTAGGTAGGTACATCACCTTTGAGGTCTAACAACACAGGCAGGGTGTTCATGAATAATCCCAGCGAGGATTCTGAACCTTTGGAACCTTGCAGCCTTCCCAGCAATACCGACCCAAAAAGGGCATATTCCGAATCACTGCATCTGCTCACCACCAGACCAAAGGCTGCATGGAAAATCACCGCAGGGCTAATCCTCAAGTCGCTTGACACTTTTCGTACTGCGTCGCGCAGTTCAGGTGACAAGGTCTCTCTGAAAGTGACAATCTGCGTAGTACCATCCACCTTCGTATCAGACAAGCTGAATGGATAGGTAGGCGTCTCAATATTCTCGTATAGCTCCGTAAAGTATTTTTTACTGGCCGCTATCTTATCTTCATTCAAAGTATCACCGATGAAGTCACGGTACAGGGCTGGTGTGGGTAACTGATCTGCTTTGCCAGCTACATACATCATGACCTCGTGCTGTACCATTTCCAGACCGATGTGGTCCATCAACAGGTGATGATAATTCAGGATGAGGTAGTAGTCTCCGTTTGCCGCATCATCGGCTATTTTCACCTGTAGCATCGGAGCTTGCGAAGGCTCAATCCACAGACGATCTGGTGCAATTTCCTTTTCTACCTGCGGTAAAATCTCCTGATCAGTATCGACAGACAATTCTTCCACTTTAAGGTCTACCTCTCGCAACACCACCTGGATGGCTTGTGGGAATCCCTCACTCAAAACGCCTGTGCGGAAGACGTCATGTCGGCCAATGACAAAGCGTACACCCTCTATGAACTCCTCGCGCTTCTCATGTGATGGGAAAGCAACCAATCTCGGGATGACGTATGGATCACCCGTAGTGCGATCACTCATGAGGTGGTGGAAGTAAATTCCCTGCTGTAGCGGAGACAAAGGATAGATGTCCTGGATATTGGCAGCACCTCCCGGCACCTGATCCATGACCGTTTCCAGTTCTTCCTGGCTCAGGTCTGCGAGCGTCACCATAGAAGGGGTGATGTATTTACAACCAGGGACTATGCCATTCGCAGGCACCTGATAAGCATCCTCAGCTGGGGACAATCTTGTGCTCAGCTGCGCAATAGTTGGATAGGAGAACAAATCACGAATGGTGGTCGTATAACCGATCTCCTGTATCCTCGAAATCAAACGTACCGACAGCAAACTGTGGCCGCCCAGCTCAAAGAAGTTGTCGTGAACTCCCACTTTCTCAACACCCAACAGCTCCTGCCAGATCTCTGCCAGCTGCTGTTCAATTTCCGTTTCTGGTGCGACATATTCTTTACTTGAAAGGGCACTTCCATCAACATCAGGTAAGGCTTTCTTGTCCAGCTTTCCATTAGACGTCAATGGCATTTCCTCCATGACCATCCACAAGCGAGGCACCATGTAATCCGGTAGGCTTTCGCTCAATGAAGCTTGTAGCGTTTCTTTGTTCAATTCACCCTCCAGCACTACATAAGCGACGATTCGTCTGTTGCCCTGCTCATCTTTCCCGGCCAATACACAACACTGAACCACACCTGGCTGCTGAGAAAGGGTATTTTCGATCTCACCCAACTCAATGCGATAACCACGGACTTTCACCTGATCATCTATTCGCCCGGTCAGCTCAATGGTGCCATCTGGCAGCCACTTCGCGAGGTCACCGGTTTTGTAGAGGCGATCACCCTCCCGGAATGGGTTGGCAACAAATCGCTCATTGGTCAATGCCTCATTATTCAAATAGCCTCTTGCGACACCTGCGCCACCCACTACCAGTTCTCCTACTACTCCACGCGGCACCAATTGGTTGTTTGCATCAATGATGTAGGCAAAGCGGTTCCTGATCGGCTTACCAACCGGAAGTGTTCCTTCAGTGATTGGGATCGGATGCGTGGCAGAGAACGTGGTGTTCTCCGTAGGACCATATCCGTTGACGATGTTGAGTTCCGGATATTGTGCATTGACCTGATTGGTATAATTTGGTAGTACTACGTCTCCTCCAACCAACAAGTAATTAATTGATTCGAAAACAGTCAGGTCTTCTTCCACTACCTGATGGAACCAGGAAGCCGTCATCCAAAGCGTGTTCACCTTGTTTTGTAAAAGCGCTGCTTTGAAACGTGCTGTCTCCAATAAAGTATCAGTGCTGGTCAATATCAATTGACCTCCATTCAACAGGGTTCCCCAGTACTCGATAGTGGTGGCATCAAAGGAAATTGAACCCGTTGACAACCAGACAGTTTCATTGTTCAAGGTCACATAGTCACAGCTTGTCGCCAGACTGGTCACATTCTGATGTATGACCTGTACACCTTTTGGAAGGCCTGTACTTCCTGAGGTATAAATGATGTACGCCAGGTTGTGCACAGACAAATCAGCTGCTACTGATGCCCTGGACGCCTGCTCAATTGTTATTGCATGGGCATCCAGTAAGACGGGCGCCTCTACCGCTAAATCAGTCATGTCATCGACGATGGCGGAAGTTGTCAGAAACAGCTCAATGGCAGCGTCTTTGATCAAATAATTGATCCTGCTCTCCGGGAAAGACGGATCTATAGGAACATAAACACCACCAGCCTTCAATATTCCTAAGATACTGACGATGAGGTCAGCATTGCGCTCCATGCACAGGCCTACAGAATCCTCTACCGAAGCCCCTTTGGCTATCAAGTAATGGGCTATCTGGTTGGAACGTTCATCCAGCTCCCGGTAACTGAGTGTTTCGCCTTCAAAGACTATTGCAGTTGCTTCCGGTGTCGCTTGAGCCTGGCGTTCAAACAGATCAACAATGGTTTGATCTTCTGGGTAGCTAAGTACGGTGTCGTTGAATACTTCCAGCAATTGATGAGTCTCCTGCGCCGTAAGCATGGAAAAGTCGCCCAATGGAGCAGATGGAAATGCAACAAATGCCGTCAACAATTCCTGGTAGTGCAGCAGCATCCTTTGGATGGTCTCCTCTTTGAAAAGATCTGTGCAGTAGTTGACCACGACAGCAAATCCGGATGCAGTCTCCTTCAGGTTCATGGCCAGGTCAAATTTTGAAGTCACCTGATGCTGCTCTTCATATTCGGACAGCGTCAATCCGTCCATAGTGAGTTCCGCAGCGTCTGGCACATTTTGTAGTACAAACATCACCTGAAACAGTGGGCTCATACTCATGTCACGTGTCTTGATCACGCGCTCTACCACTTTTTCAAAAGGTACCTGCTGGTGATCATAGGCGTCCAGGGTCGTTTGTTTGACCACCTGGAGTAAATCAGTGAAAGAACCTTCCTCCTGTACCTGAGTCCGGATGGCCAGCGTATTGACAAAGAAACCAATCAATCCCTCCAGCTCCTGTTGGGTACGATTGGCAATCGGTGTGCCCACACAAATATCATCCTGACCGCTGTACCTGCTCATCAGTACTTTAAAGGCTGCCAGGAGCGTCATAAAGACAGTGACTCCTTCTTGCTGACTTAATTCGTTGATAGCAGCGCTGAGCGTACTGTTCAACTCAAAAGAGACGGTAGCACCGGCCACACTCTGTACAGTGGGACGGTTATAATCTGTGGGTAATTGTAATGCATCTACACCTGTAAGCTGTTGCTCCCAATAGGATAGCTGCTGGTCGATGATGACACCTTCCAGGTGATTGCGTTGCCATAAGGCATAATCGGTATACTGCAACGGCAAAGAACCTAAATCATGGGCTTTTCCTGAGACATGTGCACCATACAATTGCATGAATTCCCTGACGAGGATTGCCTGAGACCATTCATCACTGGCAATGTGATGGAACACCCCTGCCAGCACATATTCGTTGGTGGCTAACTCATACAATCGGGCACGGAACATGTAATCTGTTCCCAAATCGAATGGAGCCAGTAAGAAGGATTTCAGCCCCTCAGACAACGAGCTGTTGTCGTCACTCAAATCCTGATAAGACAATTCCCATAATTTAGCAGCAAGTAGCTTTTGATAGCCAACTCCTCCGTCGGAATGAATGACGGTGCGGAGTACTTCATGTCGGCTGACCACTTCCTGTAGACTGGCAGACAATGCCTCCTGGTTCAATTCACCGGACAGCCGGAATGCAAAAGGTATATGGTACTCCTGACTCCCTTGTAACTGATCCATGAACCACAGTCGTTCCTGGCTAAATGACAACGGAATGGTATCCGGTCTAGGTTCAACGTGAACTACTTCAGGTAGCAGGGAGCCCCTGGATTGCTGATCCAGGTAAGCGGCCAGACTGGCGACTGAGACATAGGTAAAGACATCACGAATGGCTATTTCCACTGACAATTCTTTCCGAATCGTGGAAACTAATCGCGTTGCCAGCAAACTATGGCCTCCCAGTTCAAAGAAATTATCGTGAATTCCGACTTGCTCAACAGCTAACAGATGCTGCCAGATCGCTGCTAGTTGTTCTTCTGTGGCTGTTCCAGGTGCTACGTAGGCTTTGCTTGACAAGGTAGTACCGTCCAGTTCAGGCAAGGCTTTCCTGTCCAGTTTGCCATTGGCTGTCAAAGGCATTTCCTCCAGTTCAATCCATAGCCTCGGCACCATGTATTCCGGCAGTCGCTCCTGTAGTTGCTCTTCTATTGTTGCTTTATCGAAATCATCCGATGTGACGATGTAGGCAACTAAGCGATTATTGCCCTCACCATCCGTTTTGACCAATACACAGCATTGATCCACATCAGGCAATAAGCCCAGAGTATTTTCAATCTCTCCCAACTCTATGCGATAACCACGCACCTTGACCTGATGGTCTTTTCGTCCAAAGAACTCGATGTTACCATCTGGAAGCCAGCGCGCCAGATCGCCCGTCTTATAAAGACGCTCGCCTGCCTTAAAAGGATTGGCAATAAATTGCTGTTCCGTCAGAGACTTGCGATTTAAGTATCCACGTGCGAGGCCGTCACCACCAACGCACAATTCACCGATTACCCCTGTCGGTAATAATTGGTGACCATCACTCAAAATATATAGCTGGGTATTGGCAATTGGATGGCCGATCTCAGATGATATCGTATCCGCAGTCATTTCCCGTTGACTCGATGTTACCGTAGATTCCGTAGGGCCAAACTCATTGATGATTCTGATGCCCTGATTGCCCCAGTGGTCAAATATCGCCGGATCGAAGACATCTCCTCCACTGACAATTCTCTTCAGACTGGTTCCTGGTACAAAAGGTATTTCCCTTAAAAATGACGGTACAGCATGCAGGTGGGTGATCTTTTTATCTACCAGTATCTGGGACACCCGCTCAGCATCCAGTAACTCTTCTTTTGGAACAAGGTGTAAAGTAGCCCCATTGACCAGTGGCAAATACATCTGCTCTACCGATGCATCAAAAGCAAAACTAGAGAAGGACAAAAACTGATCCTGATCAGTCACCTCGAAGTACCTGGCTTGAGAATAGATCAGGTTAGACACATTTTGATGTGTCGTCAGGACCCCTTTTGGGTTACCAGTACTTCCTGAAGTATAGATCACATAAGCAAGGTGTTCCGGAGAAGCCACTCGTTTGAGGTTACTGACAGATCGCTTTTCGACCTTTTCCCAATCGCTGTCCAGAGAGAGTACTTCTAAACCTGCGTGGGAAAAAACAGTGTTACAGGCACTGGAGCTCAAGACCAGGTCAACGCCCGCGTCCTGTAAAATGTAATCGATGCGCATCTGCGGATACTCAGGGTCAACAGGTACATAGGCGCCTCCTGCTTTCATAATCCCCAGGAGACCCACCATCATTTCCAGACTTCGTTCGATGCAGATACCTACTAATACATCAGCACTCACGTTTTGACTGACCAGGTAATGCGCCAATTGATTGGAACGCTCATTCAACTGCTGGTAAGTCAGGGTGGCTCCCTGATAGTTTAATGCGATCGCATCGGGTGTTTGTGCTACCCTCGCCTCAAAGAAATCAACAATGGTCTGATCGGCTGGATAGTTCACAGCGGTATCATTGAAAACTTCGAGTAGCTGATGCTGCTCATTTTGTTGTAGCATCGCCAACTCACCAACAGGAGTTGATGGTGACGCAATCATCGCAGTCAATAATTCCCTGTAGTGCGCAAACAGTCTTTCAATAGTAGCTTCTTTGAACAGGTCTGTACAATAGTTAATATTGACCCCAAACCCATTTTCAGATTCCTGCAAGGTCAATGCCAGGTCAAACTTGGAAGTGACTGGTGTCTGCTCCTCGTAGGATGATAGCGTAAGACCGTCGAGTGCTACGGTCTCTGAATCAGGTGTATTCTGAAATACAAACAGCACCTGGAACAAAGGACTCATGCTCATGTCGCGTGTTTTCACTACACGCTCTACTACTTTCTCAAACGGTACCTGCTGATGATCATAGGCACCTAAAGTAGTTTGCTTAATTTCCTGTAAAAAGGCCTTGAAGGATACTTCTGCTTTGACGCTAGTACGCAATGCAAGGGTATTGACAAAGAAGCCAATCATGCTTTCCAGCTCCTTCTGGGTCCGGTTGGCTACCGGCGTACCGACGCAAATATCTTCCTGGCCGCTGTAGCGGTTCAACAAGACCTTGAAGCCAGCGAGCAATGCCATGAAAACAGTAACACCTTCACGCTGGCTCAGCGATTGAACACCTGCCACGAGGTTTTTGTCTAATTCAAAGTCAAGGCTGGACCCGGCAGTACTTTGCACCGCAGGCCGGGCAAAGTCAGTGGGTAATTGTAGCACATCTACACCGTGGAGGTTGTCCTCCCAGTAGGTGAGTTGCTGATCCAGGACCTCTCCTTCCAGATAGGATCTTTGCCACAGGGCATAATCCATGTATTGCAATGACAGTGGCGCCAGGTTTGTGGTTGTACCGGATGCATATGCGCTGTAAAGCTCCATGAATTCTCCTACCAGGATACCCTGCGACCAACCGTCACTGGCAATGTGGTGGAAAACTCCTGCCAATACATATTCTTTACCTCCCAGCTGGTATAAGCAGGCACGGAACATGTAATCTGCACGCAAATCAAATGGAGCGGATAAAAATGTCTTTAAATCTTCCGACAATGAAGCAGCATCCTCTGCTAAATCATTGGTAGAGATCTGCCAGTTTTCAGCAGGTAACAATGATTGATAACCACTGTGCGAAGTACTTCGTGACGGTTGACTACTTCACGCAAGCTTCGCAACAACGCTTCTTCGTCCAGATTTCCTGAAAGTCGAACAGCAAAAGGAATGTGATATTCCAAACTTCCCTGCAACTGGTCGAGGAACCATAAACGTTCCTGGCTAAAGGACAAGGGTACTTTTTCAGGTCTTACTTCCACCCGAGTCACATTCGGTAAGGTACTCGCCTGATTTTGTGTAGCCAGATGCGTGGCTAAACTGTCAATGTTGGTGTGGGTAAAGACCGCGCGAATGTCTATTTCCAGTGCCAATTCCTTGCGGATGGCTGATACGAGGCGCGTTGCCAGTAAACTGTGACCACCCAGTTCAAAGAAATTATCATAAACGCCTACGCTGTCGGCATCCAGCAGTTCCTGCCAGATCTCTGCCAATTGTGCCTCAATAGTGGTCCTTGGTGCAACGTACTCATTCGTCGACAGTACTGAATTATCCAGTGTTCGCAGTGCCTTCTTGTCAATTTTTCCACTGCTGGTCAATGGCATTTCATCCAGTGCGATCCAATACTGTGGAATCATATACTCAGGCAGACTTCCTTGCAGCTGTGCCTGTAAGACTTCCATGTTCGCACCATCTTCTGCGACTACATAGGCAATGAGTCTGTTGTTTCCATTGCTGTCTGCTCTCGCCAGCACACAACACTGCACAACAGCCTTTTGTAGTGACAGGGTCTGCTCTATCTCTCCTAATTCAATACGGTAACCCCGTACTTTGACCTGGTCATCTTTTCTGCCGATGAATTCCAGGTTACCATCAGGCAGCCATCTGGCCAAATCTCCTGTCCTGTAAAGTCTTTCTCCTTCTTTGAAAGGATGAGCGATGAATTGCTTCTTCGTTAAAGCTTCCTGGTTTAAATAACCTCGTGCCAACCCACGGCCACCCACGCACAACTCCCCGATCACGCCGGTAGGCACCAAATCCAGTGACTCATTCAATACATAGGCCGTGGCATTCGCAATTGGCGAACCGATTGGAGCGACGGTTTCTCTGACGCCATTGAATATCGTGGCACAAATACTGGTCTCGGTAGGGCCATAGGCATTGAAGTAATTCCCCATTTCCGAGAATAATTGTGCATTGACCAACGGCGCTTCATCTCCGGCTGTAACCAATGTCTCAATCCCGGCTATTTCATCAACATCCAACAACTGGAAGAAGGCAGGTGGTAAGGTTACAAAGGTGATGCTTTGCTCTTCGGCATATCTGACAAAATAGGCTATGTCATATTTTTTCGATTCCCCGATGATGCACAGCGTTGCCCCAGATAATAAGGACAACAAGGTCTCCCACATAGAAGCATCGAAGGATGGGCTGGCATACTGAAGGCAGTTGTCTGCATCCGACAGACCAAAGAGGGAGATTTGTCCCTGGATGGTATTGCAGATTCCACCGTGTTCGATCAGCACCCCCTTAGGTTTACCGGTACTACCGGAAGTGTAAATCACATAAGCCAGATGTGCAACAGACAGCTCAACTGACAAGGGAGATACAGGCTTGCTTCCGATCAATTCTGATGCTGTATCCAGTAAAACAACCTCTTCAACAGCCGCATATGGAATACGGTCAGCAACAGCTTTTGTACTGATCAACAGGTCAATGGCCGCATCATCGATCATGTAGTTGATCCTGTCAGACTGGTAAGAAGGATCGATTGGCACATAATCGCCACCAGCCTTCAATATCGCCAGGATACTGATGATCAATTCAGGACTGCGGTCTAAACAAACGCCTACTAAATCTTCTACCGACACGCCCTTTTCTACTAAGTGATGGGCTAGTTGATTGGAGCGTTCATCCAGTTCCTGATAGCTAAAGGTCTGTCCTTCATATACTACGGCGATGGCTTCAGGCATCTTACTGACCCGGGCTTCAAACAAATCAACAATGGTCTGGTCCGTTGGATAGTTTGCCACAGTATCATTGAATACCTCCAACAACTGATGTTCTTCGGCTTTGGAAAGGATGGATACATCCGTCAATGGCATTGATGCGCCTTCCACAGCCATTCCGTCCAGGAGTGCAGACAGTGCCTCTTCCATGTAGGTGATGACCACCTCCGGTTCAATACCGGTATCAGATAATTTGGCTGTAAGCCAGAAGTCATCCCCAAAATCGTCTATTGAAAAATTGAAGGGATAGTTCGTTCTTTCATCACCTGTGACGGACTTTAATCCCAATCCAAAAGGATTATCTGAAATGGCATCTGCCGACGAATGGCGGTAATTGAGCAGTGCACTGAACAATGGCACCTCATTGGAAATGCCACTCCACTGGTGGACCCTGGCCAAAGGTGTCTGTTCGTATGACAACAGCCCCTGTAAGCGCTCTTTCGTCAAATTGACATAGGCAGCCACGTCACTTGTCAAATCCAATAAGATGGGCAGCGTGTTCATGAACAGACCCAAAGAGGAGTCTGAACCTTTAGAACCTTGCAATCTTCCCAGCAATACCGAACCAAACAAAGCATAATCCGTATTGCTGGTCCTTCCAATCACCAATCCAAAAGCGGCATGGAACAGCACTGCCGGACTCATCTTCCATTCGCCAGAGACTTTGCGAACCCTGTCACACAGTGCCGGGGAAAGTATTGCACTTGAAGACAGGATACTTGTTGCCCCGTCTACATTGGTATCAGAAAGGTTGAAAGGATAAGTCGGTTCCTCTACACTTTGGTATAAGTCACTGAAGTACTGCTTACTTCCTTCAATTTTCCCCTGATCTAACGTATCACCAATGAAATCACGGTATAGGGATGGCGTTGGAAGTGTATCTGCCAAGCCTGACAAATAAGCTTTGATCTCTTCTCCTACCCTTGCCAGACCCACATGGTCCATGACCAAATGGTGATGACTCAGGGCCAGGTAATAGACTTCATTGGCCGCATCATCGGCTACCTTGGCCTGCAGCATCGGAGCCCGTGCAGGGTCAACCCATAAGTATTCTGGTGCTACCTCTTTTTCTACCTGAGGCAGTACTTCATGACTTTCGTCAATCGCGATGTCAGTGACAGACAAATCTACCGACCGCAACACGACCTGTAGGGCCTGAGGTAATCCATCGCTTAGGACCAGCGTTCGCAGCACATCATGGCGTGCGATGACAAACTCCAATGCTTTGATGAATTCAGAACGCTCAGCTGATGTGGAGAAGGACAGTATATTAGGAATCACATATGGATCCCCTTTGGAACGGTCTCCCATCAGGTGGTGGAAATAAATCCCTTCCTGTAGCGGAGATAAAGGATAGATGTCCTGAATGTTGGCACCTCCCCCTGGGCATGCATCCATGATGCTTTCCAGTTCCTGCTGGCTTACATTGACCAGCGATACCATGGATGGCGTGATGTATGCACATCCCGGTTGTATGCCGTTTGCTGGTACCTGATGACCATCGGCCAACTTAGACAATTTCGTGCTGAGGGCAGCGACAGTAGGATTTGAAAAAATATCCTGTACGTTGAGCGTATAGCCAATTTCCTGTATACCAGCAATTTGTCGGACCGCCAGTAAACTGTGACCTCCCAGCTCAAAGAAATTATCATAAATACCTACCTGATCGATACCCAGCAGGTCTTGCCATATCTCAGCAAGTTGTGCCTGCATGTCAGTTTCAGGAGCTACATATTCCTGGCTGGACAAACCGAAGTGCTCCGGTTCAGGTAGTGACTTTCTGTCAATCTTTCCGCTGGCTGTCAATGGCATTGCGTCTACTGGCACCCATAATCGTGGCACCATGTACTTAGGCAAACTTTCCAGCAGCTTAGACTCCAGGGCTTCCTTCTCCAGTTCGCCATCGGCTACTACATAGCTGATGAGTCGGTTATTTCTATCATCATCCAGTCTGGCCACCACACAACATTGCTGAATGCCTGGTATGGCTGCAACCGTATTTTCTATTTCGCCCAGTTCGATCCTGTAACCACGGATTTTCACCTGGGTGTCCTTTCGACCCACGAATGCCAGATTGCCATCCGGTAACCAGCGCGCCAGGTCGCCTGTCTTATACATTCGTTCACCCGGTCTGAATGGGTTGGCCACAAACTTTTCTGCGGTCAGTGCCTCCTGGTTCAGATAACCTCTCGCCAGTCCCAAACCACCGATACACAACTCTCCCACCACGCCCGTCGGCACCAGTTCGGAGGATTCATTTAACAGATAAACTGCCGTATTGGGGACAGGTGACCCAATCGGCACAAAGCCATTGATCTCACCATTGAACACCGTTGTACAGATGCTCGCTTCCGTGGGTCCATAGGCGTTGAAGTAATTTCCTGTCTGTGAAAACAGCTGTGCATTTCTCAATGGTGCTTCATCTCCCCCCGTCACCAACGTTCTGATACCAGGTATTTGCGCAACATCCAACAACTGCAGGAAAGCAGGTGGTAAAATGGCAAATGAAATCTCCTGATCGGCCACAAAATCCGGGAAATAAGACAGCTCATATTTCTTCGATTCGGCTATGATGCAGAGAGTTGCTCCAGACAACAACGACAATAAAATCTCCCAGATGGAGGCATCAAAAGATGGGCTGGCATATTGAAGGCAATTGTCCTCACTGGTGATGGAAAACACTGAAATCTGACCCTGAATGGTATTACAGATGCCACCGTGCTCTATCAGTACACCCTTAGGCTTACCGGTACTCCCTGACGTGTAGATGACGTAGGCTAAGTTGTCAACCGTTAGTTCGACCGACAGTGCTTCAATGGATTTCCTTTCTATGGCTGTCGCAGCCTCCTCCAGCAGGATTACCTCAACTGCCTGACGGTCTGGAATACGGTCAGCCACGGCATTATTGCTGATCAGAAGATTGATAGAAGCATCTTCGATCATGTATCGTATCCTTTCGGCAGGATTGGCGGGATCGATGGGCAGATAAACACCACCGGACTTCATGATCGCTAAAATACTGATGATCAACTCCGGCCCACGGTCTAAACAGACACCAACTAAATCCTGGACTGATACCCCTTTTTCTACGAGGTAATGGGCCAATTGATTTGATCGGGCATCCAGCTCCTGATAAGTCAACGCCTGTCCCTCGAATTTGACGGCAATGGCTTCCGGTCTGTTGCGCGCTTGCTCCTCAAACAAATCAACCACCGTGCGATCTGTAGGATAGCTGGCACTGGTATCATTGAAAACGGTTAACAATTGATGCTTCTCTTCTTCATTGAGCATCGACAGGTCACTTAGCTGAGCAGCAGGAGCTGCCACAATCGCGGAGAGTAATTCCTGGTAATGGACCAGCATTCTTTGGATGGTCTCTTCTTTGAAAAGGTCTGTACAGTAATTGACATCTATCTCAAACCCATTCTCAGTTTCTTCCAGCGTCATAGAAATGTCGAATTTGGAAGTAACCTGCTCCTGATGGGGATAGTCTGTCACTGCCAGCCCGTCCATTTCAATGGCTGCTGATTCCGGCGTATTCTGTAGGGCAAATACCACTTGAAACAGAGGACTCATGCTCATATCCCGTGTTTTGACCACACGTTCCACCACCTTCTCAAAAGGTGCCTGCTGATGGTCGTAAGCATCCAGAGTGGTTTGCTTCACGGCCTGCAAAATTTCCTTGAAAGAATTACCGGCGCTCACCTGTGTACGAAGTGCCAGGGTATTCACAAAGAAACCGATCATCCCTTCCAGTTCCTTTTGCATACGATTGGCCACCGGTGTACCGACGCAGATGTCTTCCTGTCCGCTGTACTTACTCAATAGTACTTTGAATGCAGACAGCAAGGTCATGAAAGCAGTGACTTCTTCCTGCTGGCTCAGGGATTTGACAGCTGAACTTAGCGCAGCACTCAAGGTAAACCTAAGGTTGGCACCAGCCACGCTCTGCACAGCAGGACGGGCGTAGTCAATGGGCAATTGTAAGGCGTCAATACCCGCTAATTGCCGCTCCCAATAGGACAATTGTTGATCTACGATAGCACCAGCCAGGTGGTTTCGCTGCCACAAGGCATAGTCCGTGTATTGAAGTGGCAATGGAAGCAGGTCTGCTTCCTCCCCTGACGCGTAGGCCCGATAAAGCTGCATGAACTCCGATGCCAGAATGCCACGCGACCAGCCATCACTGGCTATGTGGTGGAAGACTCCGGCCAGGAGATAATCATTCGTCCCTAAATCGTAAAGGCATGCGCGGAACATGTAATCCTCATCCAGGTTGAAAGGTGTCAGTAAAAATGACTTCAAATCGTCGTTAAGTACCGCATTGTCACCGGTCAAATCCCGGTAAGATAACTCCCAGTCATCGGCAGATAACAGGTTTTGATACCCCACTCCTTTCTCTGAGTAGATTACTGAACGAAGTACTTCATGGCGGTTGACTACCTGCCTCAGACTCAATGACAAAGCCTCTTTGTCCAGCTTCCCGGTAAGTCTTATTGCAAATGGCAGATGGTATTCCAGGCTTCCGTGCAACTGATCCATGAACCACAGGCGCTCCTGGCTAAATGACAATGGAATCTGTGCTGGCGGTTGCTCGATACGCCTTACCTTCGGCAGTAAGGTCCCCTTTTCCTGTCTGTCCAGATATGCTGACATGCCAGCAATCGTAGGGTGGGTAAAAACATCCCTGATGGCTATTTCTATTCCCATTTCATTTCTGATCAGGGCTACCAGACGGATGGCTAATAAACTGTGTCCGCCAAGTCCAAAGAAATTATCATGTATTCCTGCTTTTGCTACACCCAGTAAATCCTGCCAGATGGTGGCTAATTGTACTTCGGTATCGGTTTGTGGAGCGATGTATTCCGTATGGGATAAGGTAGCACCATCAAGCGCTGGCAAAGCCTTTCTGTCCAGCTTACCGTTGGCTGTCAATGGTATCTCCTCCAGCTGAACCCATAGTTTAGGCACCATGTAATCAGGCAGTCTGTCGATTAATTGCTCCTCTAGTCCGTCCTTGTCAAAATCACCATCAGGTACCACATAAGCCACCAGGCGGTTATTACCATCACTGTCCGCATTGGCCAATACACAGCATTGATTAACACCGGAAAGTGACGACAGATTACTCTCAATCTCTCCTAACTCAATGCGGTAGCCTCTTACTTTGACCTGATCATCTTTTCTACCCAGAAACTCGATATTCCCATCAGGTAACCAACGAGCTAAATCTCCGGTTCTGTAAATTCGGCCACCTGTTCCCAGTGGGTTGGCGATGAACTTCTCTTTGGTGAGTTCTTCTCTGTTGAGGTAACCTCTGGTCACCTGAGCTCCACCGATACATAATTCGCCTACTACACCAACAGGCACCAAATGCGCATGGTCATTGACTATGTATATCTGCGTATTGGCAATCGGCTGACCGATGGTAATCTTATCAATCGATTGATAGTCAGTCACTTCAGCTACCACACAGCCAATTGTGGCCTCTGTAGGGCCATATTCATTGAATATTCGTGCCGTGGGATGTAAAGCTCCTAAATTGTCTAAATCTGCATGCGTTAATTGTTCTCCTCCGATGATGAAGGACAGGATTCCTGAAAGATCCAGGTCCTTTAAGAAAGGCAGGTGAGCCGGTGTTAACTTGATGCAAGTAATTGATTTCCTGCTGGTCAGGTCTTTGAAAACAGTACTTACGTCCTGCGACCTGTAAACGTGCAAGGCGCCACCCGTCAATAAGGTCAGGTAAATGCTTGTCTGCGTCAGGTCAAAGGCCAGGGAGGTAAACAGCGGAAAGTTAAAGCCACCAGTACCCGCTTTATAGTGCTGAATCCCGTAGGACAGGTAATTGACCAGGTGTCGATGCTCTACCATCACGCCTTTGGGATTCCCTGTACTACCGGATGTGTAGATGATGTACGCCAGGTTTCTTGGTGTCGGTTTAGATAAAACCTGCTCTGTATCAATTTTCAATTGATCAAGCTCAGTGTCTATTGGGAATACAGGTACTTCATCACCTTTCACAGCTGATAAATCTCCTGATTCAACGATTAAGAGTTTAACAGCTGCATCGGTAATGATGAATTCTTTTCTACTGTCTGGATAAGTCTTGTCAATCGGTAAGTAGCAGGCACCAGATTTTAAAATCCCTAATATGGACACAACAGACCACAGACTGCGATCCAAAAGTATCCCAACAACATCTTCTTTCTCCAGGTGATGTGTGGTTTTCAGAAATTGGGCCAGGCGATCAGATTTCTCATCCAATTCCTTGTATGTGAGAAAATTATCTTCACAAACCACTGCAATTGCACTTGGCGTTTTCGCGGCTTGTTCTTTGAACAGGTCCACGACCGTCTTATCCATTGCATAACGTGCAGTCGTATCATTGAAGACTTCCAGCAAGTGTTGCTTTTCATCCTCTGGAAGCATCGATATGTCAACTATCTTTGATGATGGTGTAGCAACCACAGCTGTTAACAACTCCTGATAATGAGCGAACATCCTGTCAATGGTTGCCTCCTCAAACAGGTCCGTACAGTAGTTGATCTCGATCGCAAAACGGTCGTCAGTTTCGTTGACCGTGAAGGTAATGTCATATTTAGCAGCTGTCAGCTCATGATCTTCGTACTCTGAAATGGTCAAACCATCCAGCGCTATGTCAACTGCCTCCGGCGTATTCTGCAATACAAACATGACCTGAAACAGTGGACTCATGCTCAGGTCACGCGTTTGCACCACGCGGTCTACTACCTTTTCAAAAGGTACATGTTGATGCTCATATGCTTCTAATGTCGTTTTTTTAACAGCTTGTAACAGCTCTTGAAAAGTGCTTTCAGGGGTTACCTGTGTGCGGAGAGCGAGCGTGTTGACAAAAAAGCCAATCATTCCTTCCAGATCTTTCTGCGTACGATTGGCGATAGGACTACCGATGCATACTTCCTCCTGACCACTATATCTGCTCATCAGCACCTTAAATGCTGCCAGTAAAGTCATGAATACAGTGACACCTTCCCGCTGACTAAGTGCATTGATGTCTGCACTCAAGGCATCGCTCAATTCAAAAGAGCCGGTGGCTCCTGCGATACTCTGAACAGCTGGACGAACATGATCGGTCGGTAACTGTAAGGCAGTGACTCCAGCCATTTTCTCCTCCCAGTAATCCAACTCACCTTCTATGACTGTTCCTTCCAGGTTATTTCGTTGCCACAAGGCATAATCTGCATATTGAAATGGCAGCGGTGATAAGTTGATGGACTCCCCTGCAACCAGGGTATGATAGGACTCAATGAATTCCCTGACAACGATACCCAATGACCAACCATCACTTGCTATGTGGTGGAAAGCTCCGGCCAGCATGTATTCCTGTTCGCCCCCCGCATTGACTCCCATGTCATAAAGGCAGGCACGGAACATGTAATCAGCACTCAAATCAAACGGTGCCTGTAAAAATGTCTTCAATTCTTCCGTCAGAGACGACCGGTCTACAGACAAGTCTTTGACGAAAATCTTCCATTCTTCCGCAGGCAGCAATTGCTGCCAGGCCACACCATCTTCAGAATGAATCACCGTGCGAAGCACCTCGTGTCGACTGACTACCTGTTGAAAACCAGCTGATAATGCCTCTGTGTCCAGTTCTCCGGACAGCTTCAGTACAAAAGGCAGATGGTATTCCAGACTACCCTGTAACTGATCTATGAACCACAAACTTTCCTGGCTGAAGGACAATGGAATTTTGGCGGGTCTTTGCTCAACCTTTGAAATTCTCGACAACAGCGTGCCTTTACTTTGCTCAGACAAATAGACTCCCAGTGCATCTATGGTAGCATAGGTGAATACGTCCCGGATGGCTATTTCTATGTCCAACTCCTTGCGGATGGTAGCTACCAGACGAGTTGCCAGCAAACTGTGACCACCCAGTTCAAAGAAATTATCATAAACCCCTACCTTCTCCACATTGAGCAGTTCCTGCCAAACCTCAGCCAATTGTATCTCCAAATCCGTTCTCGGGGCAACATATGCCTTATTGGATAGGGCTGAGATGTCCAGATCAGGCAATGCTTTTTTATCCAGTTTTCCATTGGATGTCAAGCGCATCTCCTCCATGGATACCCATATCCGGGGAACCATGTATTCAGGAAGACCCTCTGTCAATAATGCTTGCAAGGCTTCCTTGTCCATTTCACCCTCAGTCACCACATAGGCCACCAGGCGTTTGTTTCCAGTGTTATCCGCTTTTGCCAGCACGCAACACTGGTTCACTCCAGATAGCTGAGACAAAGCATTCTCTATCTCGCCCAGCTCGATCCGATAACCACGTACCTTGACCTGATCATCTTTCCGGCCAATGAATTCGATGTTGCCATCCGGTAGCCATTTGGCCAGATCGCCTGTCTTGTACAAACGCCCACCTTCCCTGAATGGATTGTCAACGAATTTCTCCTTGGTTAACTGCACTTTGTTCCAGTATCCTCTGGCCACACAGTCTCCTCCAATGCACAACTCACCGGCAGTGCCTGTCGGGACTACTTCAAGGTCATTGTTGACTACATAAATCTGCGTATTGGCAATGGGCTTTCCGATGGATACCAGCTCATCGTTGATATTTTTGACATTGTAATCCACCTTCTTGGTGGTTACCACATGGGCCTCAGTGGGACCATAATGGTTGTGCAAAGTAGCTCCTATCCGATCCAGACCTTTCTTGGCAGTTTGAGATAACCTCAATTGCTCCCCTGCCACGATGATGTGCTCCAGCGAATGTAATTCCTCCAACACACCTTCTGCTCCCATAAAATGGAAGAAGGATGTGGGGAAAAAGACCGTTTGGATGGCGTGATCGCTGATGAAGGCTGTCAAACCTTCCAGGTCACTTTTCAAAGTGGAAGGAATAATGTGCAATGCTCCTCCCTGCGTGATGGTAAAAAATATCTCTAAGAAAGAAACGTCAAAGCTCATACTGGTGAACTGCCCCACTCTCTGGCTGGAAATCCCCAGCTGGTAATCAAAAGAAACCAGGTTGTACAAAGGACCATGAGGCATCATCACCCCTTTGGGTTTTCCGGTACTTCCGGAGGTGTACATGACGTAGGCAAGGTCTGACCGGTCAATTAGCTGAGCCACCTTTTTTGCAGGATAAGTAGCAATGGACTCCCAATCACTGTCAAGATGGACTGCTGTGAAGCCTTCAAAAGCATCCAGTGCCGGACGGCTGGCATCAGTACAGAGTACCAGATCAACGTCTGAATCTGCTAACATGTAGGCAATGCGGTTCTCAGGATACTCGGGATCAATCGGCACATAGGCGCCACCAGCTTTCAAAATACCCAAAATACCGACTACCATCTCCAATCCACGGCCCAGACAGATGCCCACCAATTGATCGGTAGAAACTCCCTGCTGGGCCAGATAATGCGCCAATTGATTTGAACGCTCATCCAATACCTTGTAAGTGTGAGTATTTCCGCCGTCCGCAACTGCTATCGACTCAGGTGTCTTTGCTGCTTGCGCTTCAAATAAATCAATCAGGTTCTTGTCCGGATAGCTAACCGCTGTATCATTGAAAACTTCCAGTAATTGGGTAGTTTCTTCACGAGGAACAATGGCAATGTCCTGAACAGATTGGTCTAAACTATCTGCAAACTGTCTTAGTATGAAAAGCAACCTATCTGCCAGCAGCTCGATTTCCCGCTCATTGAAATACGATTCCTGGTAATCAAAATTCAGCTCGGACACCGAATTTTTACCATAATCAACCCAACGGATGGTCAAAGGCGCACCAAGGTCCGTGGTACTTCTCAATTCTTTGATTTGAACGCTAAGGTCCTCACTCACGCTGTCAGGAAACGGCAGGAGTATGTAGTTGATGATAATGTCAAAAAGCTGCAACCGATTTTCCGATAGCAGCTTGAGAGATCTGTTTAAATGAGAAATAGGATATAATCCATGCCTGAAGTCATCACGTTGTAATTGCCTGATATCTGCAAGCAGTTCTGACAATCGTTTTGCTGCGGAAAACTCCCCTTTAAATGGCAAGACACCGGAGAACATACCAACGGTTTTCCGTTCTTCTCGCCCACTTCTCTTATGCATAGGCAGTCCGAAACTAAATTCTTCCTGTGAGGTGGTCTTGCCAAAATAGATGAGCAATGCTGCAATGGTCAATTGCGATACATTGACTTTTGATCGTTCACATATACGACTCAGCAATTGGCTGTCTGCTTCAGAAACAGCAATCGAATAGGAATGACCGCTGTCTTCTTTTTGCTTCTTCTGATGGAGTATCAGATCGGGAGTGTTTTCAAACTTGTCCTTCCAGTAAACAGCGTCTTTTTCATACTGTCCGGATGTCAGGTAATCATTACTTCTTTGAACAGCATCCAGATAGGAAGGATAAGCGACTTCTGATGAAGGGGCGCCTGACAGGTCGCCTGCTAAAAATTGTTTGTACTGGTCTACCCAAAAGTTTGCCAATATCGCAAATCCGAATCCGTCGACGATTAGGTGGTGGAAGCAACCGTACAAAATGTGTTGTGTCTCGGTAACCTTAATCAACGTAAACCGATACAAATCGCCTTGATTTAAATCAAATGCGATGTTGAATTGGTTCTTCATCCAATCCTTCGCAGCAACTTCCGGCGCTTTGGCTGATGAAAGGTCTAAATCATTAATGACAACAGGTCGCGTTGTATCTCTTAAATACTGTAAAGGCTCCTCGCCTGTAAAATCAAATTTGATATCATAAATATCAAATGCCTTCGAACATCCTTCAACGATCGTTTTAAATTGAGCCTGATCAAATGCCCCATTAAAAACAATGTATCCACCCGTATTGTATAGAGCACTTTCAGGCTTCATTATATGCTCATAATAAACATCCTGCTGCGCTAAGCTTAATGTAGTTTCTTTGTTCATTTTATAGACGCTTAAGAAGTATCTTCTTCTGTTGGGGGTCTTTTTTGACTCCCTAATTTCTTATGATGTCATTCTTTGATCTTTCTCGTAATCGTCCATGGCATAGCTCACCATTCCACTGCGTATCAGATCATGAACAAGCCGGTCTTCAGCAGAGGATGCAAATGATTTTTTGTGCTTTAGTCAGATAGGTATTCAAAAAATTATGTATATATTACACATAACGGTTTAATGTTTGGATAATCGGCATTAAATCAATATTAGATGGTATTGGTGCCTTGTACTATGATACAAAAGTAAATGCTACTGCATTGGAATTGCTCGATGATTGAACCGGGGTTGATTGCCTAACAATTGTCGCCACGAAGGTTGACAATACAATGATGTGTGTAACGCATGATCTGTTTTTTTGAAAAGCTGGCAAGGCAGGCATAGCGCTGTCATCACCAACAAGGTCATTACATTTCATCATGCAAAATCCATTGCAATCACGATTACAAAAATTTCAAAGAACTGATCTTTTCCCGCTTTTTTTACTTTTCAGCGTATGTTAGTTGCTCAGTTTATACCATTGTCAGCGTACAAGCCTCGTATGCATGCATGATTTTCTGGGCTGTCATTTTCGCATTATCAAATATGAAAAAATGATCGCCAGGAATGATCTCAAAACTACATTTAGAATTGGTCTCATTTACCCATGCCTTCATTTCACGCATTGGAGTCTTTTCTGCTTCTTCACCGATTTCTTCATCTCCCATGATGACATACAGGGGAACTGAAAAAGGTGTATTCATTTCATAATAGACGTAATTTTCAACCGCTTTAAAGTCACTCCTCAGAATAGGATAATAGAGGTCCATGAGGTCCTGTTGACTGAAAAAATCCTTCGGCATACCACCCATTTTATGAACTTCTTCCCAAAATGGCACTTGCGCCAGGACTGATTTTTTACTGGTAAAACGATTGTAGGACGGAGCACCTCTGCCCGTAAAAAACAAGCAAACAGGTAACTTCAAGCCATCTTCAGTGATTCTTCTCATCAGCTCATAGCCTAGCAGTGTTCCCAGGCTGTGACCATATAACATATAGTCTCCACTGACGATATGTTTTTTGATTTGTCGATACAGATCGGCTACCATGTCCGGGACATTATTGAGCAATGGTTCCGTAAATCGACCTCCCCTTCCAGGAAGCTCTAGCGTAACCCATTCAAAGCCCTTTGATAAATATTGCTGTATCTTTTGAAAACTGTACTGATTCCCCCCTGCAAACGGAATTGCTATAATTTTTGATTTTTTATAATATCCTATGCCCATCACCTTCACACGGAAATGACTTAAGAGATCAATTCTGATTTTACTTTATAATATGGCACACAACGTTATTACAGAAATAATCTGTAACAATGAACATGTAGGATACCCGTCAGGTATATCAAAAACATCTAACAGTAATTACCAGCTTCAATTAGTAAAAGCGTACAAATTGATTATTCTCCCAAGCGTACAAATTTCCTTATTTTTAATTAGTCTAAATAAAATCAGAGCAAATATAGAAAATATTCGGAGGATTCAATTTTTTGCGTTGAAAAAGTGAAATTAATTTTTGTTAACGTGCAAATTCATGATTTGAATTTTAGAATTAGTACGTAGAAACGGAATCTATCAAAATAGAAAACCCTTTTTGAGAGACGTATATGTTTAATCGAGAATAGCGTTCATAGTTGCGCTAAGATAAAGAATGACCAGCAATTAAACAGTTCAATATTTAACTTGAGTAATCCATTCAAAAAATAATGCATTGGACTTGATCGGATATTAACCCTACTTTTTCAATTCCTTATTTATATTTATTCTAAATAACTGCGTATTGCAATTTCTTTTTTCCTACGTTTGCGGCATGTCAAAAGACGAAAAGAAAAAAGAGAAAAACATCAACTTCTCAAGTGCCTTTAAGACGATAATTTGGCCAAAAAGAAAACTCCTGCTCTTCGGATTAATACTAATAATTATCAATCGTTTAGCTGTTTTGGTGTTACCATGGCAGTCCAAAACTTTGGTAGATGAGGTAATACCCAATGGAGACACTGGCGGACTTTATCAATTATTGATCATCATTGTCATCTCAATGTTTTTACAGGGATTGACCGCTTTTCTGTTGACGAGATTTTTAGGTGTACAGGCACACGAGTTGATCTTTGAGTTGAGAACAAGGCTACAAGAAAAGGTCCTTTCGTTACCAGTGAGTTTCTTTGACAGCAACAAATCCGGCGCATTGGTATCAAGAATCATGAATGACGTCATGGGCATACGAAACCTGATTGGTACCGGGCTGGTGGAGTTATTCGGTGCATTTGTCACGGCATTGGTTGCACTGGTATTGCTGATTATCATTAGTCCATTGATGACTCTGCTATCATTTTTGCCTGTCACAATTTTTGGATTTGTGGCTTTGAAAGTGTTCCGATATGTTCGGCCAATTTTTAAAGACGGAGGAAAAATCACTGCCGATGTCAGTGGCCGACTGACCGAAACGTTGTCTGGAATACGGGTAATCAAGGGTTTCAATGCTGAGAAGCAGGAAACTGATCAATTCAAAAAGGGGGCAGCACAGTTATTCGATAATAAGAAGAAGGTACTGACCTCTCAGGCCATTCTTAAAAGTTCTTCGGCTTTCTTGTTAGGAATGGCTACAGTAAGTATCATGGGTGTGGGGACCTACCTGATCATCAACGGGAAAATGACCGTCGGTGATTTTCTGTTCTTCTCTCTGCTTTTGACGTTTATGATCAACCCTATCAGACAATTAAGTGAATTGGGAAGTCTCTTAACAGAGGCGTTAGCAGGCCTGGACAGGACTGAAGAACTGATGAAGAACCTGTCAGAAGAAGAATCAAAGGAAAGTTCACTTTCGTTGGATGAATTGAATGGCGAAATAGAATTTAACAATGTCTCTTTTTATTATGAAGAGGAGAAGCCGGTGCTTCATGACATCAACTTCAAAGTAAAGGCTGGCTCTGTAGTGGCACTGGTAGGTAGCTCCGGTTCTGGAAAATCAACCATTGCCTCCTTATCTGCCTCTTTTCTCGATCCAAAATCTGGCACCATCACCGTAGACGGCAAGGATTTGAGTAAGACCAAATTGAGTAGTTTCAGGCAGCACCTGGGCGTGGTACTTCAGGATGATTTCTTGTTTGAGGGCTCTATCCGTGACAACATTTTATTTCCTAAACCCAATGCTACGGAAGCGCAATTGCAGGAAGCGGTCAAAGCTGGCTACGTCGATGAATTCACCAATCGGTTTGAGGACGGTCTTGACACAATGATCGGTGAACGTGGTGTCAAACTATCTGGAGGTCAGCGACAACGCATCAACATCGCCCGTGCCATTTTAGCTGACCCTAAAATTCTTATTCTTGACGAGGCTACTTCAAACCTGGATACTCAGAGTGAAGCACTGATCCAGAAATCTCTCTCGCAACTGGTAAGCGGCAGAACCAGTATTGTCATCGCTCACCGTTTGAGCACCATCAAAAAAGCAGACCAGATTTTGGTCATTGAAGCCGGCAAAATCATTGAGCGCGGCAATCACGATGAACTAATCGATCAGAAAGGGAGGTATTATGAGTTGTATACGTATCAGTCTAAGATATAGTCCCATTTGGCTAAAGTTTGTAGATTGAGTCTTCCACACTGGCAACAGTTTATAAGCGGGCCGCATACGCTGTTATCTACTAACAAAAGTCAGTTTATAACTAACCCTCTTCTGGCTTAAGTCTGTGACTTGAGCCGATAAGTAAACAGCAGTTTGTAGCTGCTTTTTACATACAAGTCTAAATCAGACTTTGCTTACTAATAAAAGACAGTTTGCAACTACCCCAATAAACCTTTACTAAGCCCGTTCCATTCAAATTCCCCCAACTTCACTATAATAGCCAACACATCCCCGGCTGGTAATCGGGGAGATTGCGCAATCTGCCTGCATTACTGCAGCGGACCAGAATTCAATATTTTCAGGTAAAGCAAGAAACAGTAATCATGGCAGACAAATTAATTTCTAACAATTTAAAATTAGACGAACATGCAAAAAGTAATGAAAACCGCCCTCGCGGCAATCTGTATCTGCCTCATGGTAGCCTCCTGCAATATGACTGCAGATTTGGAAGATCTCAAGATAGATCAACCGAATATCGAAGAAACGGCCAGTGATAATGACGGTGCCGGCTCCGGTGGAAAAATTAACCCACCGCCACCGCCACCAAAAGTAGCTAGCTAAAACAGTGAATTTACACTAAAAACCGCCATCTTTCTGGCGGTTTTTAGTTATGATCTGGATAACAGTAGGCAATAAGCAGTATGCAATTGGCAATTGGCAATTTTTTGTACGTAGTTCCTGGCTTAAGCTTGCAGCTTGAGCCTTTCATCTTCGCCAACTACTCTCTTCTGGCTTAAGTCTGTGACTTGAGCCGGTAAATAAACAGCAGCTTGTAGCTGATTTTACATGCAAGTCTAAACCAGACTTTGCTTACTAATAAAGACAGTTTGCAACTACCCCAATAAACCTTTACCAAGCCTGTTCCACTCAAATTCCCGCAACTTCACTATAATAGCCAACACATCCCCGGCTGGTAATCGGGGAGATTGCGCAATCTGCCTGCATTACTGCAGCGGACCAGAATTCAATATTTTCAGGTAAAGCAAGAAACAGTAATCATGGCAGACAAATTAATTTCTAACAATTTAAAATTAGACGAACATGCAAAAAGTAATGAAAACCGCCCTCGCGGCAATCTGTATCTGCCTCATGGTAGCCTCCTGCAACATGACCGCAGACTTGGATGATTTGAAAGTAGATCGTACTGGTATTGAAGAAACAACCAGTACTGAAGGAACGGGATCAGGTAGTGACCACAACCCACCGCCACCACCGCCAAAAGTCGCCAGCTAAAACTGTCAAAAACAGTGAATTTACACTAAAAACCGCCACCTTTCTGGCGGTTTTTAGTTATGATTGTAGAATCCTTTTGATAAATATTTCGAAGTCAATAAGTTATTTATTATCAAATGAAAATACACACTATTACGCTACTCTTAACTCTGGCATTCTTGGTAAGCCTGCAATCAACAGCAACAACCAAGACAATTGACTACTCTGCCACAGCTTTTGAAAATCACTATAGTTTAGCCTACGAAAACCTATCCAAAGACTTATCCTTAGCATTAGAGCATTCAGATGCAGCGGTCACTATTGCAGATTCAATTGGTACTCCTGAAGAATTGGCGCGTTCATACTATCTACTTGGCTATGTCTACTTTCTCAAAGAAGACGTAGTCAATTCATTTAAGTACTATGTGGGAGCTAGTTTGTTTTATGAGCAATTAGGCGATTTGGACCAATATCAGAAACTGCTGAATAATGCCTTTAACATAGCACATGAATA
>ERZ1740068.313-NODE-313-length-26843-cov-6.843736_pt1 | contig 26843 bp, 22 predicted proteins | sample MGYA00581735_ERZ1740068 | MGnify/ENA primary metagenome ERZ1740068 (study PRJEB43018, sample SAMN04849740) | marine metagenome | isolation source: floating plastic debris | place: Pacific Ocean | collected 2008-08-30 | study: EMG produced TPA metagenomics assembly...
ATCCTGCAAACCGTGACCATGGCCAACATTGACAACCGCCTCATTCAGGCCGCGCGCAACCTCGGTTGTTCGCCCGCCCGCACCATCCGATCCGTCGTCCTCCCCGCAGGCAAGACGGGCTTCGTCATCGCGGCCCTCTTCGCGTTCATCCTGTCCTTCGGCGATTTCGTGGCGCCCTTCTACCTCGGCGGCTCAAACCCACCTACGATGCCCATCCTGATCATCGACACGACCAAGGCAGGCCAGCAATGGCCCCGCGCCGCAGTCGTGGCCGTGATGATGATGCTCACGCTCTTCGCCATCGCGTTCTCGGCCATTATGTACGCCTATCGCAAGAGGTCCAGCCAATGACGCTCTTCCTGCGCACCTATCTCGTGCTCGTCTTCGGCTTTGTCTTTCTGCCGATCGTCGTGAGCATGCTCTTCTCCTTCAACTCGGACCGCTTCCCGACCCTGCCGATGAGCGGGTTCACCTTCGAGTGGTATCAAACCATCTTCGCCGACCCGGATTTCTGGCGCTCTGCCAAGAACAGCCTCATCGTGTCCGGCACCACATGCATCATCGCCACCTCCCTCGTCTTCTGCACCGCCTACACGGATTACCGCTACAGCTTCCGGGGCAAATCCCTATTCCTCGCGATCATTCTACTGCCGCCCACCATCCCGCTCATCATCATCGCGCTGGCCATGCTGGCGTGGTTCAGCCGGGTGGGTATGTCAGGCCAGCTGACCTCGATCATCGCCGCCCACACGGTCCTCACGGCCCCTTTTGCCATGGCGATCATCCGTCTCCGCCTCAGCCAGATCGACGAAAGCCTCGAGGCCGCCGCCTGGAACCTCGGTGCCAGCGAATGGCGCGCCATGCGAGAGGTGATCCTGCCCTTCTGCAAGCCCGCAATCCTGTCCTCGCTCTTCCTCACGGCGGCGGTCTCCTTCGACGAATTCACCGTCGCGTGGTTCGTCTCGGGCCTGAACAAGACTTTGCCCGTGCATGTGCTCGAGATCGTCCAGGGCACCATTGACCCTCAAGTCAACGCCATCGGCACGCTGGTCTTCGGCATCTCCATCACGCTGGTTGTGATCAGCCAGCTCCTCATTTTCTTCCGCCTGCAAAGGGCCATCCAATGACACAACCCCTTGTCGTTTTGGATCATGTAGAAAAGCACTTCGATGACTTCGTGGCGGTGCGTGATGCCAACCTCACGATCAACGAGGGCGAGTTCATCGCGATCATGGGCCCCTCGGGCTGCGGAAAGACCACGACCTTGCGCATGCTGGCCGGTCTTGATGCGCCCACCAGCGGCACGATCAGCATTGCGGGTCAGGTGATGAACGATGTCTCCGCCCATGAGCGCGACACACCCATGGTGTGGCAAAGCCTCGCGCTCTTCCCGTTCCTGAACGCGCGAGAGAACGTGGAATTCGGTCTCAAGATGCGCGGCATCAGCCCCGAGGAGCGCCGCAAGCGCGCGATGAACTGGCTGGAACGGATGGAGATCGGCGAGTTCGCCGAGCGCAATGTCGATACGCTGTCGGGCGGCCAGCGTCAGCGCGTGGCCCTCGCGCGTGCCTTGGTGACCGAGCCGAAGCTTTTGCTCCTCGATGAGCCGCTATCGGCGCTCGACGCACATCTGGTCATTCGGATGCAATCCGTCCTCACCAAGCTCCAGCGCGAGCTTGGCATCACCTTCGTCTACGTCACCCACTCGCAATCCGAGGCTTTCGCCATGGCCGATCGCGTTGTGATCATGTCGAAAGGCGACATCGCGCAGGTGGGCTCTCCCCGCGAAGTTTACCGCGCGCCCAAGACCCGCTTCGTCGCCGAATTTGTGGGCCGCAACAACATCCTGCCGGGCAAGGTCGCGGCGATCGCACAGGAGTCGGTCTCAGTGGAAACCCCGCTCGGCACCTTTAATGTGCAGGGCCAGGCCGCGTTGGGTGCAAGCGCGTCCATTGTCGTGGCGGGCGACATAATGCAGGTGGGCGAGGGGGAGAATGCTCTCACCGCCACGGTCATATCGGAAGAGTTCGTTGGGTCCATGGTCACCGCCTTCCTTGAGGCTGAAGACGGCACTGAACTCAAGGTCCAAGTGCAGGAACGTGCGCTCGCTAATCTGAACTTAGAGACCGGAAACACCGTCACGCTGGGCTGGGCCACGCAGGACGGGCATTTGCTGTTGGAGGACAGATGATCCAGAACCCGATCACCTGGCCAAACGGCGCGCGATGCGCCTGTGCCATCACCTTCGACATGGACGCCGACAGCCTGATCCACATCGCACGCCCGGCGGACTCAACGGACCGGTTGCATCCCATCGCCATGGGGCGCTACGGGCCCACGGTGGCCATCCCACGGATACTGGATACCTATAAACGCCTCGGGCTCAAACAGAGCTTCTTTATTCCGGGATGGTGCATGGAAACCTACCCCGACGCGGTGGACTCCATCCTGCAAGGCGGCCACGAAATCGGCCATCACGGCTGGATCCACGAAGACCCGATCGCCACCAAGGGCGCGGCCCAGGAAGAGGCGTTTGAAAAGGCGCTGGAGACCCATAAACGGATGACAGGGCAAGCCCCTCGCGGCTATCGTGCGCCGGTCTACAACATCACTCAGCAGGTGATTGATCTCCTCGTGAAACATGACTTTCGCTATGACAGCTCCATGATGGCCGATGACATTCCTTACGTGGTGAAAACGGATGGCGGCCAGCTTTATGAGATGCCCGTGCATTGGGGCACTGACGATTGGCCGCCCTTCGCGCATTACGATGAGATCGGCTATCTGATGCCCGTGCGCGGCCCTTCAGCAGGCTTGGAAGGCTTCTGGGAAGAGTTCGAAGCGCAGTACGAAGCGGGCGGCTTTTTCATGCTGATCCTGCACCCCTTCCTGACGGGCCGATTGGCGCGCTGGCGTTTGGTGGAGCAGTGGCTGGAGGCGACCCTGGCGGAGCGCGATGTATGGTTCGCGGCCCTAGAGGACATTGCCGCACATCTCGATCAGGTCGACGGGATGCGGGTTGAGACCTTACCCTACTACACGTCCCCGCAGACGTGACCGCCGCTCGGCGTCACTGTGGATGCGCAAGGTTCGGCGATGCGTTCAACGGGCCTAAGCGCGCACCTTGTGCTGCGCCTAGGCCTCACGCTTCAGCGTCTCAGACGCGGCACATTTGCACCTCGTCCGTTAAAGCTTGGCTGTGCGCGCGCCCGATTTCCCGTTGATCTGTTGCGCTGACCAGACTGCCGACTGTGGAAGTCGCGTTGGACTTGTTTGGGCGCCTGCACCCGAGGCTGCGGCGTGGCCTTTGGTTGTTGGGCCGGAGCGCGATTGCGCACTTGATCGAGTTTTGGGCTTGTGCGTGCAACCGGAGGGGCCGCCTTGTTCTGAACGCGTTTTTGGACCGTCTCGGCGTTTCGTTTTTCCACATCACCGGGCAATGTCGCAGGTCGATCTCTGGGCGGATGATCAACACCTGTCCACCCGTCGCCCCGCCCATTCCAGCTTTGCCAGTTGTCGCCATCTTTGCGGTAAACCTGCCCGTCCTTGCTGGCAAAGACATTGCCCCGGCGGCCTTCGCGCACAAATCCATTGCCTTCCGACGTGTTCCACCGCACGCCTTGCGAGCCATTGCGACGTTCATTGGCCGTGATGCGCGCGTAATCTCGTCCGCTGCGGACAGACACACTTCCCCAGCTGCCATAGATGTTCTTCTTTCCGGCGACGGTCGCGCTGTTGCCGGTTCTGGGGTTGTAGGCTTGCACGAACCCGGCCCGGCCCGCTGGCCCATAGGCTTTGGCGCCGCGTATATAGGTCCCGGTTGCGGGGTTCCACGCGCTGCGCGCCGCGATCCCGCGATAGGGGCCGTAATGATAGCCGTAACGGCCAAAGGTCCCTCGGATCGGATTGTAATAGGCGCCGAGCCCATAGCTGTAGGGGCGCGGATAGTAGATCGGGAACCGTGTGTAGCGCCAATACGGGCGATAGAACCAGCCGGGGCCGTAGACCAGGCTATCATGGGCCAGATAGGCAAAAAGATACCCTGCCGTGAACCCGAACAGGATCGCGCCTGTGTCATCCTCCTCCTCATAGACCTGAACATAGGTGACGTTGTGCACAGGTGACGTGGCGGGGATGTCATAGATCTCTTCGGGAATGTCGCTGGCCAAGGTCCACGGACCATCGGCGCTGTCTGACACGAACCACACGCCATCTTGCACGGCATAAAAGCTGTCTCCGACTTGGATGACTTGCGAGCTTGTGTTCACCGCGTATTGCAAACTGGTTTCTTCGATGGCCTCAAATTGCGGATCGCCATCATAGACGATGTCAGGCGATATCGATCCCGGCTCCACCCATGCGGTCTCAGGGATTGAGGCCCGCAGGCGCGCAGCGGTGGATTCAGATGTGCCCGGGACAGATGCGCGCACGGCGGCATAGGGTGCGTCCGTCGGAATGAACTGAAAATCGTTGGGCAGGTTGTCACTGGCGAACTCCAACGGTCCTTCGGGTGACGTCGCGCGGAACCAGCGACCGGACATCAGAACGTAATAGTCATCCTCTGGCAGATATCGAAAGACATCGGTCTGCGTGTTTGAGGCCCATTCCAGGTCCGTGCCCGGTACCGCCTCAAACGTAGGCGCGCCGTCAAACAGGATAAGCTCTGCGGGGACATCGCTGTAATAGATGGATGGCGGCGTGCCTTGATAGCGTGTGGGCGGAATGGCTTCTTTGACGGCCTCCCAGTTTCCATCATCCGGCAACTGGTTGAAGAGCTCTGGCAGCGCGTCAACCTCGGTGAAGCCTTCTTGCAATGAGATCAGCTTTAGCCAATGCGGGCCTTCCCGCAGATAGATATCTTCTTCGATGCGAAAGGCGTCCCAGTTGGTGTTGACGACAAATTCAAGCCCTTCCACGCCCGCAATGGGCGCAAACACTGCCTGCCCATCCGTCAGAACCAGAACCGCTGGCTCGGTTGATACAAACACCTTTGGCGGCTCGGTGTTCAACCCTTCGACATCCTGCAGCTTGTCATAGTTGGCAAGGCTCGCCATCACATGTTCTTCGGCCACATCGATGGGGCCAGTGGGCAAGAGATCTTTGAGATCCCCGGTGATGCCAGGCAGTTGGCTTGGCTCCAACCCCCTGAAATCGAGCGAGGAGATGCGCATATTCTGCAACGTGATAGTACCATCCTCTGCGTTCTTAGAGGCCTCGCTATCGATCCCGATCACACCGAACACAGGTTGTGCCTCGTCGGTTTCCCGATACTCTGCTGCGACCAGCGCCTTTATCTCGCGCCCGCCGTCCCAGTCCGTGAATTGAGGCTGGTACATGACCATCACAGCATTGTCTTGCAGGGAAAACGCCCGCGGCCAGGCAAGATCATCCTCTGCTGCGTCTGCGTCAGTCGTCTCAGTCGACACAAGGGAGAGATGCGGCCCCAAGACGAATCCGTCCGCCTGCCCAAATGTCACGGCGCACCAGGCCCCGGCGTCATCGCAGTTTTTCAGGGTCACAGCTGCGCCCTTTGGCACCGTGCCTATTGTGTTAAAGGTTGTTCCCGGACCTTCGCGGAGGTTCACATTTGCCGTCGTCAGCGCCGTGTCGGCAGACGCATGAACGGCAAGAAGCGCCCCAGAAATAATGAGCGTGGCCAAGCCACCAAACCGGTTAAACAAAAAAGACTGAAATCCTTTAAAATTAGTGCAAGAGCGCATGCTCACCTCCCGAAAATGAGTGCCTCAATAGAACGCCCGAAAGACTGCAAAGAGCAACAGACTTGATGTGGCAGGTCTTGCACGGCGCGTGATCGCGCTGGCTTTGGTGCGCAAAGCTAACCATGCGTCTGGCAAAGCATCAGCCGGACAAACGCGCCCTTTAAAGCCTGCGTCGAGAATGCTCTCCTGCTTTGGACAGAAAACGACCGTAGGTCTCAGAGGATCCTTGCCCGGCCCGACTGAAGCTTTGGTCTCCTAAGTGGCTGCGAAAGGCATCTGCGCCGCTTTTTACCAAAGTTCGCTCCCAAGCCTGAGCATGCCCGACCCGCAAGGAGGATGACCGGCTAGTAAAGCCTGCAGGACTACTGAGTTTCAGATGACCGCACTATGAGAATGATCTAAGTGCACCTCATGCCCGCTGAAGCCACGTCATACAGATTTCGCGCCGCGCTCATGACCGGGATGCAACCCATCATGCCACGCGAGGGGTTCGCGTTTCACCGGACCCCAAGGAGGGTCTATTTCATCGGGTTCAACAAGACCGCGACATCCTCTTTGGCGATCATGATGATGGCGTCCGGCGTGTTGTCCATTCACTCCTCCGGCAATGGCAAGCTCTTTGGGCGACCAGAGAGCGAACAGGCCCGTATTCCCCATGCCACCCAGCACATGCTTGCGAATATTGAGGCAGGACGACCGCCGATCCTGGGCCTTGAGGATTATGACGCGTTCATGGATCTGACCGTGGGTCCGGTTGATCTGTGTCTGCAGTTTGAGGCATTCTTTGCAGCAGATCCAAACGCTCTTTTCATCCTCAACACCCGCCCTGTCGAAGATTGGATCAAATCCCGCATCGCGCATCGACGCTCGGCAAAACAGGCCGCGCGCCATTATCGACTGACCCCCGATCAGGTCGTTGAAAAATGGCGTTCAGAGTATCATGCCCATCACGCCCATGCCCGCGCCTTCTTTGCGAAGGAAGCGCCGGGGCAGTTTCTGAAATGGGATATCCGCTCACCTGCCACCGGTCTTTCAGAGTTCCTGATCTCCCACGGCATCCCGCTGCACCCGGAGTACTACTTCAAGATCAGGGAAACAGGTGGTCTCTTCCTGCCGCCGCCGCTCAGAGCGATCATTGCCGATGTAAACGTGCCGATCGAGGCGGGGCCTGGGTAAACACGGGCTATTTCAAATACGGATGGGTATTGTTCCTGACGCGCAAGCGCGGCAAGCATAGGCGCAGTGATCGTCAACAACCCAAGACGCCTTGATCCGGGAGGGTGCCAGATGAACCCCGCTGAATGGTTGCAACGCACCGCAACGCGCGATCCCGCAAGGCCTGCGTTGTTCACGGGCCAGACGCAAATGGCCAATTACGGTGAGTTCGCACGCAGCGCGGCTGCCATCGGCGCGGCGCTGTCGGCGCGGGGCATAGGCCCGGGCAGCCAAGTCGCCGTCTTCATGCCTAACCGCATTGAGTATCTCGAGACGCTCTACGGGATTTGGTTCGCAGGCGCGGCCGCCGTTCCGATCAACTCCAAACTGCACCCCCGGGAGGTTGAATGGATCGTCCGCGACGCTGAAGTGACGCTTGTGTTCTCCGACGAGGCCCATGCGGCAGACCTCGCCCCTGTGTTTGCTGGCACGCCTGAGATCATATCCGTGGACAGCGCCGATTTCACCTTGATGCGTGAGCGTGAGCCGATGCGCGCACCCGTGGGCCGTGACACGGGTGATCTGCTCTGGCTCTTCTATACGTCGGGCACCACAGGTAAGCCCAAGGGCGTGCAGATCACCTGCGGTAACATGGCGTCCATGACCTACAACTACGTCACGGATGTGGATGATGTTCATCTATCCGACGCCGCGCTGTACGCTGCGCCGATGTCACACGGGGCCGGGATCTACAACTTCATGCATGTCCTGCGCGGTGCACGCCATATCTGCCCGAAAAGCGGCGGGTTTGATGCCGCCGAGGTGCTGCACCTTGGCAAGTCCATGGGACCGATTTCCATGTTTGCCGCCCCCACGATGGTGCGCCGTCTGGTCGATGCGGCCAAAGCGGCGGGCGAGACGGGCGAGGGGCTCAGAACCATCTCCTATGCCGGCGGTCCGATGTATGAGGCCGACATTCTGGAGGCGGTAGAGGTGATGGGCCCGCGATTTGTGCAGGTCTACGGTCAGGGAGAGTGCCCGATGGGGATCACCGCCCTCTCCCGCAGCGACGTTGCCGATCGGACCCATCCCCGCTGGCGCGAACGCCTCAATTCGGTGGGCACGGCACAATCCGCCGTGCAGGTGCGGATCCTGGATGAGCAGGGCCGCGAGCGACCCCGCGGCGAGACCGGCGAGATTACCGTGCGCGGCGCCACCGTGATGCCCGGTTACTGGAAAAACCCGGAGGCGACCGCGAGGACCATCCGCGACGGCTGGCTCTGGACGGGCGATATGGGCCGCATGGACGAAGACGGCTATGTCACGATGCAGGACCGCTCAAAGGATATGATCATTTCGGGCGGCTCGAATATCTATCCACGTGAGGTGGAAGAGGTTCTTCTGAGCCACGAGAATGTCCATGAGGTTGCCGTCGTCGGTCAGCCGCATGAGGAATGGGGCGAGGTGGTTGTGGCCTTTGTTGTGATGATGCCCGCCACGGACGTGGACCCCGGCGGATTGGACGCGCTCTGCCTCGATCGCATCGCGCGGTTCAAAAGGCCCAAAGCCTATCGCTTCCTCGAGGCGCTGCCCAAGAACAACTACGGCAAGGTTCTGAAAACCGAGCTAAGACAGATTTTGCGAGGAGAGAACTGAGCCCATCAACGCGAATGGCCGTGCCCAGTAAGTGAAAGGGCGCCCCCGTTACAGGGCGCCCCTTTTGTTTTAGATGTTTCCGGCCTTCAGCTCGCTTGCGAGATACTCCGCCTGCCGGATCGCATGGGCGACAATCGTCAGCGTCGGGTTGGCGGCAGCGCCCGTAGTCATCACAGACCCGTCTGAGACAAACAGGTTCGGCACATCATGCGCACGACCCCACTTATCCACGACACCGTCCTCTGGGTTCGCGCTCATCCGGCACGTGCCGAGGTTGTGCGTTGACGGATAGGGTGGCGTCCGATGCGTGCCCACCGCGCCCACCGCGTTGTAAAGCGCTTCGGCCTTCTCATAGGCATACTCGCGCATCGCGATGTCGTTGGGGTGGTCGTCGAAGTGGACATTAGCCACCGGCAGCCCCCACTGGTCGGTGGTGCTGGATAGCGTGACACGGTTTGTGGCCTGGGGCATGTCTTCGCCCACAATCCACATGCCGGCCATCTTGTTGTAATGATCCATCCAATTGGCAAATTCCGGACCCCAGGCGCCTGGTTCAATGAAGGCCGCAAGGAAAGCCGGGCCAAGCGCCAGCGTTTCCATGTAGTAGCCGCCGACAAAGCCGCGATCCGGGTTATGGGTGACCTCATCCTTGATGATGCCCGCCATGGTTTCCCCGCGATGCATGTTCACGGGCTTGTCAAACCACGCATACATCGACCCGGTAAGGTGACGCATGTAGTTGCGGCCCACCTGGTCAGAGCTGTTGGCCAGACCATTGGGGAACATTGAGCTGTCAGAGAGCAGCAACAGACGCGCCGTCTCAATCGAGTTGCCCGCCACACAGACCGCCTTCGCGGCCTGCCTTTGCAGGTTGCCGTCCTTGTCGACATAGATCACAGCATTGACCTTGCCGGAGGCATCATGGGTGATCTTCACCACATGGCTTTCCGGGCGCAGGTCACACAGGCCGGTATCCACAGCGCGTGGCACTTCGCGGACAAGTGTGCTCCATTTGGACCCGTTCTTGTCGCCCTGGAAGTTGAACCCGTCGTGGATAGAACCGGGCCGCCCATCATAAGGCTCGGCGTTGGTGCCATAGGGGCCTGTGGCGTATTTGGTATATCCCACTCGCTCTGCGCCGTTGGCGAAGACCTTGTAGTTGTTGTTGGCTGCCAGCGGTGGACGCCCATGCACGTGGGTCGATCCGATCGCCTTTTCGGCCGCGTCGTAGTAAGGTGCCATGTCTTCCAGGGTAATTGGCCAATCCAGAAGAGTGGCGCCTTCAACGTCGCCGTAGGTTGATCGGGCTTTGAACTCGTAATCCAAAAAGCGCGGCGTTGCGCCGGCCCAATGGGTCGTCGTTCCGCCCACCGCTTTTACCAGCCAGGCTGGTAATCCTGAGAAATCCGTGGCCACGCGCCAGGATCCAGACGTCGTCCGTGCATCCAGCCATGCCATCTGGCCAAAGGCTTCCCATTCATCGTTGACCCAGTCATCGATGCTAAAGTGCTTGCCCGCTTCCAACAGCACGCAGGGTATGCCTGCCTTGGTCAGCTCAAAGGCCATCGTGCCGCCACCGGCACCGGAGCCGACGATGACAACAGCCGCTTCATCTTGTGCAATCGCATTCATGATCGTCTCCTCCCTTAAAGCTCTGTGATGCGTGGATCAGGCAACCAATCGAGGTCATTGAACCCGCGATTGATGTAGCCGCCCTGATCAAAGCTTGCGCCCTCGTATCCGAGGATCTCCCAAACCTCATGATCGTTGTAGAGCGTCAGGACAGTGGTCCCGCGCATCAGCTGGAAGAAAGGCGTGCCCTCGATGCTTTGCAGATGCGCCAATGCGGCGGCATCATCCATATCGTCAAAGCCGGCGTCTTTCAGATCATGCATGCCCTGCATGAACATCGTGATCTGGCCCGGATTGCCGCTGGCGGCGCCCATGATCGCGTCGCAATTGCGCTCATAGCAGCTGTCGGGAAACTGCCCATGCGGAAAGGCCACTTTCACCATCCGCATCAGGCGTGCTTTCATTTCAGGGTCATCGGCCACATTGATTGTGCCAGCCCGCGCAAAACTTGGCATCGTCGTTGCCAAGGCCGTCGCCGCAGCTGACCCTTGCAACACGAAGCGTCTTGATACTCCCATGGGTTCTCCTCCTAGTATTTTGTTTTGGTACGTGTTTTGAATTCACTTGAACCGGCCGCCGCGTTCGAGCACCTCGATCTCATATCCGTCCGGATCAGCGACGAAGAAAAAGCGCGCTACAACCTCCCCTGCAGGCGCAAATTCAACCAGTTTTCTTGGGTTCAGGCCTGCTTGCTCAAAGCGGGCATGCTCGGCATCCAGATCGTCGACTGAGACGGCGAAATGACCGTAGCCATTGCCAAGGTCATAGCTTTCCGTCTGATCCTTGTTGATGGTGAGTTCCAGTTCAAACTCTGTCTCAGGATTGCTGAGATAGACGAGGGTGAAACTGGGAAAGTCCAAACGATCGGCCTGTTTGAGGCCAAACGCGGTGTCGTAAAAGGCAATAGACCGGGCTTCATCAAGCACACGGATCATCGAATGAATTGCTTTGGCCAAAGTCTCTCCTCACGTGGTGACGTAAGCAAAGGCTAGGCCCTGAAAAATCCGCTCTGGTAGTATGGGGATACTACTCCAAGGCTGCCAAATTCGCCTATTGGCGTTACTCAGCGGCCAGTGCAGATGTTGCATTTGGCTGATCATCTCGCGACACTTCCAGGTACTTCAGGCAGGCGCATCTGAGAAGCGAAGTGAAGTTGCTTGGCTCCCCCTGCAATTCCAGAACCTCTGAATGCAATGTTGAGATGAAGCTTGGCGTCGACATTCCATCCTGGTCTGCCATTTTGTCCAAAATGTCCCAAAAGGCGTTTTCCAACCGAATGCTGGTGCCTTGACCGTTCAATCGAAGTCTTCTGGTTTGACACGCGTATCGTTCAGGATCCTGTCCTGCGAAAACGTGACACATGATCGTTCCTCCCATGATCAGCGGTGACTAAATTGTATGTGCTTGGCGCTTTTTCCCGCACTTAGCCGAAACGCTAGCCGACAAGTTTGTTTTTGTCCAACGTCACGGCGCCGACCCAGGACGGACCCTGTCGCCAATGGCTCTTCTGAGTGCTGCAAAGCGTGGGCCGACTCTGTCGCTCAGACCGGCGATAAAGACCCATCTTGCTGCGCTGAAATCCGTAAAACGAATCCGCCGCTGCCAAAATTTCTACGTGCGCGACATGGCGTGCGGAGCCAAAACAACCTGTATCTAAACATTTGAAATTAATTGATAAAACGCAGTATTTTCCGATTTTGTAAACAAAGTGGATTGACATGATGTACGTAACTCAAATAGCGTTCGGATAGAGGAGCGCACGCCGCGTTGCTCTCTGGGAGGATATCATGAGAAAGATCACATCCGCCGCGCTGGGCGCGGCACTTGCGGGCTTTGCATCTGTTCCGACAACGGCTGCTGCTGAAGATTTGACGCTCTGCTGGGCGGCCTGGGACCCGGCAAACGCGCTTGTTGAATTGTCCAAAGAATTTGAAGCTCAAAGCGGGCACAACATGAATTTTGAGTTTGTGCCGTGGCCAAACTTCGCGGACCGCATGCTCAACGAGTTGAACTCAGGCGGTAAGCTCTGCGACCTGCTGATCGGGGACAGCCAGTGGATCGGCGGTGGGGCTGAAAACGGCCACTACGTTAAGCTCAATGATTTCTTCGACGCCAACGACATCAGCATGGACGATTTCGCACCAGCGACCGTTTACGCGTATTCCACTTGGCCCAAGGGCACGCCCAACTACTACGCGCTGCCCGCGATGGGCGATGCCAACGGCTGGTTCTACCGCGCAGACTGGTTCGCAGATCCTGAAATCCAGGCCGCATTCAAAGAGGCCACCGGCCGCGATCTGGCTGAGCCCAAGTCGCAAAAAGAACTGCTGGAAACAGCTCAGTTCTTCCAGGGCCGCGAGATTGACGGCAAGACTGTCTACGGCGCTGCGATCTTCACCGAACGTGGATCGGAAGGCATCACCATGGGCGTGACATCGGCGCTCTATCCGTGGGGCTTCAAGTATGAAAACACCCCCGGCGAATACGACATGGAAGGCGCGGTGAACTCAGCCGAGGCCGTCGAGGCCCTGGAATTCTACAAAGAGTTCTATGAGACAGCGACACCGCCGGGCTACACCAACTCCTACATGGGTGAGAGCCTTGATGCGTTCAAATCCGGTCAGGTTGCCATGGCGATGAACTGGTTTGCGTTCTTCCCCGGTCTCTACGCCGATCCGAACACCGGCGGCGACAAGATCGACTTTTTCGTGAACCCACCGCAGAACAACCCAGGCTCCACTCTGGGCGGTCAGGGCATCTCCGTTGTTGCCTATTCCGACAAGCAGGACGCCGCGCTTGAATACATCAAGTGGTTCTCCGATCCGGCCGTTCAGGCCAAGTGGTGGGAGCTCGGTGGCTACTCCGCGCATAACTCCGTGCTGAATGACCCTGGCTTCGTCGACAGCCAGCCCTTCGCGGGTGACTTCCTCGACGCGATGGGCGGCGTGCAGGACTTCTGGCAGGAGCCAGCCTATGCCGAACTGCTTCTCGCCATGCAAAAGCGCGTCCATGACTACGTGGTCGCCGGTCAGGGCACGGCCCAAGAAGCTCTCGACCTTCTGATCGAAGACTGGACCGAAGTCTTCGAAGACGAAGGCAAGCTTTAAACAACACGCGTAGGGCGGGGTTAACCCCGCCTTACCACCCCTTTCACAGGTAGGGCGGGCACACGCAACGCCAGACCACAGGAAAGCTCCGCCTGATGTCTTCCACTCCGATAGACGCCGCCGCTCGTGCGACCCCCAAACGCATCGCGCGCAAGATCCGCGGGCTCAGCGACAGGGCCATCGCCTGGATCTTCGTGGCGCCCACGATCTTCCTTCTGCTGGCGATCAACATCTTCCCGCTGATCTGGACGATCCAACTGAGCTTCACCAATTACAAAGCCAACCGGATCGGGCGCGAGGTTAAGAACATCGGCCTGCGCAACTATGAGCGCATCCTGACCGACAGCGACATCTGGCTCAACATGCAGGCCACGGCGCATTTCCTCTTTTGGACCATCACCCTGCAAGTCATCATCGGTTTCTTCCTGGCCTGGCTCATCCACCGCAATTTCAAAGGCAATGCCTTCTGGACCACGGTCATCGTGCTGCCCATGATGCTGTCGCCTGCGGTGGTGGGCAATTTTTGGAAGTTCCTCTACCAGCCCCAAATCGGGCTATTCAACTACATCGTCGGCTTCTTCACTGGCAAAGATCCCTCCAGTTTCGAAATGCTGGGATCGGTGCAGCTCGCCCCTTGGTCCATCGTCATCGTCGACACCTGGATGTGGACGCCCTTCGTGATGCTCATCTGTCTCGCCGGGCTCAGGTCAATCCCCGATTACATCTATGAGGCCGCCGAGATCGACCGCGCCTCCAAGTTCCGCCAGTTCTGGACGATCACGGTGCCCATGGTGCTGCCCTTCCTGATGCTCGCCGTCCTCTTCCGCGGCATCGAGAACTTCAAGATGTTCGACCTCGTGGTGCAGCTCACCGGTGGCGGCCCCGGCTCCACGACAGAGCTCACCTCCATCAACCTCAAACGCGAAGCCTTTGAGAAGTGGCGCACGGGCTATGCGTCGGCCTACGCCATCATCCTCTTTGTAACGGTCTTCGGGCTGGCGAGCATCTACGTCAAAGCCCTCAACAAGGTGAAAGAAAGATGAGCGCGCATTCGATCAACGCCGCGTCTCCTCGCGCCAAATGGATCGCGGGTGCGCTTGTCATCGCTTATGCGCTCATCACCATGGTGCCGCTCGCATGGATCGTGCTGACCGGGTTCAAGTCTCCGGCGGATGCCATCAGCTATCCGCCCAAGGTGATATTTGAACCCACGCTTGAGGGCTACGTGAACCTCTTCACCACCCGCACACGTCAGACGCAGGAATTCCTCTCCGCCAACCCGCCTGAGAACTGGGCTGATGAGATCGTGCGCCAATACGACATGGTCATCGTGGGTCCGTCGAAGTTCGGAGAGCGGTTCCTAAACTCCGTGATCATCGGTTTCGGTTCGACCTTCCTATCGGTCTTCTTAGGAACGCTCGCGGCCTATGCCTTCAGTCGGTTCAAGATCCCCTTGGCAGACGATCTCCTCTTCTTCATTCTCAGTACGCGGATGATGCCGCCCATCGCCGTCGCGATCCCCATCTTCCTGATGTACCGAAACCTCGGGCTGTCGGACACGCATCTGGGCATGATCCTTCTCTACACAGCGGTGAACATCTCTCTCGCGGTCTGGCTGCTCAAAGGGTTCATTGATGAGATCCCGCGCGAGTATGAAGAGGCGGCGCTCATCGATGGCTTCACACGGTTTCAGGCCTTTTACAAAGTCGTGCTGCCACAGGCCGCCACGGGCATTGCATCGACCGCGATCTTCTGCCTGATCTTTGCCTGGAACGAATATGCTTTCGCTGTGCTGTTGACCACGGCCAGTGCCCAAACCGCACCCCCCTTCATCCCGACCATCATCGGCGTCGGAGGCCTCGATTGGCCCGCCATCGCGGCAGGCGTCACGATCTTCCTTCTGCCCGTGATGATCTTCACCATCCTGTTGCGCAAACACCTCCTGCGCGGGATCACATTCGGAGCGGTACGCAAATGACCCACGCTTTCTACCCCCGACTGCGCACCGACGCAATTCCGACGAAATACCGAGGTGATACCGACGCCCCATTTTTGCGGTTTGGAGGCCCTTCATGAACAGCTTCATCCAAGGCCTTTTCCGTCTGCGCCGCGGCCCTTGGGAGATGGTGGCCTCCATCATCATCGGCGTGGGCGTTCTCATGCTGATGCAACCCTTCGTGATGTGGGCCTTCACCTATTCTTTCATCACTACGCTCATTGGCACGGTCATGTTCATCATCGTCTCCCACTTCCCGGAGGACGAGTGATGCTGGAACAAGTCTGTCCCATTCTCCCGTCTCGCGATCTTGCCGTCAGCAGGGCCTTCTACGAAAGTTGGGGGTTCACGGCCTGGTATGATGATGGCGATTACCTGTTGATGAACCGCGACAGAGTGGAGATCCATTTCTTCCGTCATGCCGAACACGTGGCCGCCCAAAGCGACCATGGTGTCTATGTTCGCCCGAAGGACGTCGACGCAATCTCAGACGAGTTGACCGGTCTAAATTTGCCGTCTGACAAAGGCTTTCCGCGGTTTTTGGCCGCCGAAGATAAGCCATGGGGCATGCGAGAAGCCGCGCTTTGGGATCCCGATGGCAACCTTCTGCGCATCGGTCAGGAGGTGTGCAATGGCTGAGATCGTGATCAAAAATGTCCGCAAGGAATTCGGCGATTTCGTCGCGGTCAAGGAAAGCTCCTTCACCATCGAGGATGGCGAGTTCTTCATGCTGCTCGGCCCCTCGGGTTGCGGCAAGACAACGACCTTGCGCATGATCGCAGGACTAGAGCTGCCCTCCGCTGGAGAGATCTATCTCGACGGCGAAGAGATCAGCCAAAAGCCCCCGTCAGAGCGCGACATTGCCTTTGTCTTTCAGATGTTTGCCCTCTACCCGCACATGAACGTACGCAAAAACATGTCCTACCCCTTGATCAGTCAGGGCATGCCGCGCGCGCAGGTGAAGGCCAAGGTTGCCGAGGTGGCGGCGATCCTTGGGATTGAAGACATCCTGAACCGCCCCGTGGGTGGCCTCTCTGGCGGAGATCGACAGCGCGTCGCCCTCGGTCGTGCCATAGTCCGCGAACCCAAGGCTTTCATGATGGACGAACCCCTCGGCGCGCTCGATGCCGAATTCCGCGAACACATGGCCGAGGAGCTTCGCGCGCTCCATGACCGGATGGGTGCGACCACGGTCTACGTCACCCATGATCAGTTAGAGGCCATGCAGATGGGCGACAAGATCGTGGTGATGAACAACGCCGTCGTCGAACAGTTCGGCACCCCGCAAGAGGTCTATGACAAGCCCGCCACCATGTTCGTGGCGGATTTTATCGGCTCCCCCTCAATGAACTTTCTGAACTTTCAGGCTAAGCTGGCTTCAGGCATGCAATCAATTGATCTTAATGGACAAACCGTAACGGTGCCGCAACTGCGTGAGGGTGCAGAAGGCGCCTTGGCCTTTGGGGTGCGCCCTGAGCACGTGCGTCTGACAACGGATGGTGGACAACGCGCCAAGGTCATGGCGACGGAGTATCTGGGCACCACGCAAATCGTGACGCTTGAGACGCCAAATGGCGATCTCAAGGCCCGCATCCCATCGGATCAACCGGCCAAGGCGGGCGAGCAGGTGGGCCTCGACTTCATCGGTGAAACCGTGACGCTCTTTGATACCAATTCTGGTCGCGCGCTCCGGTCTGAACTGAACGAGGAGGTGCTGTCCAATGGCTGAGGTCACCCTGACAGGCGTCTCCAAGTCGTTCAAATCCACCAAAGCGGTCAAGGATATGGATCTCACCGTGCCCGATGGGGCGTTTGTCGTTCTGCTCGGGCCCACGGGCGCAGGCAAAACGACGACTTTGCGCCTGATCGCCGGGCTGGAAAAGCCTGATGCTGGGGGCATCGAGATCGGCGGCGAGTCCGTCACGGGTCTGACGCCAGCGCAGCGCGATGTGGCGATGGTGTTCCAGCAATACTCGCTCTACCCGCACATGTCCGTCTATGACAATCTGGCCTTCCCGCTGCGCTCTCCGATCCTGCGCACGCCAGAGGCGGAGATCGACCGCAAGGTTAAGGAAGTGGCCGAGGTGCTGCACATCCCGCACAAGCTGGGCAACAAGTCGACAGAGCTTTCTGGCGGCGAGATGCAGCGCGTTTCCATTGGGCGCGCTCTGGTACGAGATCCCTCGATTTACCTGATGGACGAGCCTTTGAGCTCGCTCGACGCCAAACTCCGCGCCGATCTGCGGGTCGAGCTCAAGCGCATTCATGCAGAGCTCAGCGCGACGCTTCTTTACGTCACCCATGACCAGATCGAAGCGATGACCATGGCCAGCCATGTGGGCGTGTTGAACGAAGGCGAATTGGTGCAATTTGGGGCCCCGCGCGAGATCTACGAGAACCCCAAAACCGCCTATGTCGCCGCGCGCCTGGGCCAGCCGCGGATCAACCTCTTGCCAGCAGGATTGCTGGGCGAAACGGCCCCAAGCGGGGCACATCACGTCGGTTTGCGGCCCGAAAACATTGGGTATGGCGACGGCAGAGACGCCGCTGTTGTGCGTGTCGAGCATCTGGGCGATCAAACCCGGCTGCACCTGAAAGTCGCCGATCATGACGTCGTAACGCTCACCGATCCCCACACATCCCTGACACCGGGAGAAACGGTTCAGATCAAACCCCTTTCGCCTATCTTTTTCGACGCCGACGGCGCTCGGATCAATTGAAGGAGCACATCCATGGCACAATTCGTGAATGCCAAAGACGACCTCGTCAAAGAAGCAATAGATGGGATGTTGGCGTGCTCCGGCGGCACCCTGGCGCGCCTGGATGGCTATCCGCATATCAAAGTTGTCTATCGGGCAAACTGGGACCGGTCCAAGGTGGCCTTGGTTTCTGGCGGTGGCTCAGGCCATGAGCCGGCCCATGCAGGCTTCGTCGGCTCCGGTATGCTCACTGCAGCGGTGTGTGGCGAGGTGTTTGCATCTCCCTCGGGGGAAGCCGTTCTCGAGGGCATTCTGGAAGTGACGGGTGAGGCCGGCTGCCTGCTGATCGTCAAGAACTACACCGGCGATCGTTTGAATTTTGGTCTTGCAGCGGAACGCGCCCGTGCCCTCGGTCGCAAGGTGGAAATGGTCGTCGTGGATGATGACATTGCCCTGCCGGATCTGCCGCAACCGCGCGGCGTGGCGGGCACGCTCTTTGTTCACAAGGTGGCCGGTGCCTTGGCCGAACAGGGTCACTCACTGGAAGACGTGACAGCCGCAGCTCAAAAGGTGATCGGCACGGTGACCTCTATCGGAACCAGCCTTGATACCTGCACCGTGCCCGGCTCGCCAAAGGAAGATCGCATTCCTGCGGGCAAGGCAGAGCTGGGCCTGGGCATCCATGGCGAACCGGGCGTTGAACAGATTGCGTTCACCGGCGCGGCGGCTGCGATGCAAACAGTGCTGGATAAATTGCGCGGCCAAATGACCGATGGATCCCATGTGGCTTTGCTCAACAACCTCGGCTCGACCACCCCCCTTGAGATGTCCGTGCTGGCCCATGAGCTCGCTCAATCAGGCATTGCCCAGCACGCGATTGGTCCGGCGCCCATGATGACATCATTGGATATGCATGGCTTCTCAGTGTCACTTTTGCCCGTAGATGAGGATCAAATGGCGGCCTTGATGGCACCAGTTGATCTGCCGGCTTGGCCCGGCGTGAACACCATCGATGAACCGGTCGTCACGCCCTTGCCTGACGGGCTGGCCCCTATTGCACCCATTCCATCTGCAAATGCCAAAACACGGGCAACTATTGAACATCTGGCCGACCTGCTGATCTCGGCAGAGGCCCATTTGAACGAGCTCGACGCCAAGTCCGGTGACGGTGACACGGGCAGCACTTTGGCCACTGCCGCCCGATCCCTAAAAGCCAATCTTGATCGTATGCCACTGGCAGACCTGACCCAACTTTTCCCCGCACTCGGGAACATGCTCAGCCAGACGATGGGCGGTTCTTCGGGCGTGATCCTTGCGATCTACTTCAACGCCGCCGGAGACGCTTGCGCCAATGGCAGCACGGTGGAAAGCGCTCTTGCCGCCGGCCTGCAACGGGTAAGCGATGTGGGCGGAGCACGCTTGGGCGATCGCACGATGATCGACGCCCTTGCCCCGGCGCTTGAGGCGCTTTCGAGCGGTGTCGCGGCGGCGGCGGTCGCCGCGCGGACGGGGGCGGATGCCACGGCCAACATCCACCGCGCAAAAGCGGGCCGGGCGGCCTATGTGCCGTCAGAAAATCTCAAAGGCAATAATGACCCAGGTGCCGAAGCCGTTGCGCTTCTATTCGAGGGTTTGGCCAGCACCCAGGAAGGATAGAGGCGCGCGTGGACGACGACGACATCAGAACCGTGTCAAAGCCGACGGTGAATGACATTGCCCGCGTGGCGGGCGTGTCTTTGGCCACGGTCGACAGGGTGTTGAACACGCGCCCCGGCGTGCGTCGTGTCACGATCGATCGGGTCAATTCCGCCATTGCGCAGCTGGGATATGTACGCGACACCGCTGCGGCCAACCTGGCGCGTCGACGACTATACAGGCTGCTTTTCCTTCTGCCGTCGAACCGCAATGAATTTGTCATCGCTCTGGAACAGGCCATCGCGGAACAGGGCGCAAAACTGATCCATCAGCGGACCACTTTGGAACGGCGCAGCGTGCCGCCCTTCGATTCTCGTGCGATCTGCGATACTTTGGACGACTTGGATCCAGAAGAGGTCGATGGCGTGGCGGTGTTCGGCCCGGAAACGCCATCTGTGCGCGATGCCGTAAAGCGCGCGCGCGCGAAGGGGATCGCTGTCGTGGCGCTCGTGTCGGATTTGCCTAGCTCAGACCGCGATCATTTCGTTGGCATCGATAATGTGGCTGCCGGGCGTACGGCCGCGCAGCTGATGGGCCGTTTCGTCCGCGAAGCAGGGCGCATTTTGGTGATCACCGGGTCGCGGCTTGCCCGAGATCACTTGGAGCGGCGCAACGGTTTTGACGCGGTCATCGGGGCTGACTATCCCAATCTCGACGTTGTGGCGTCCATTGAGGGCCGTGATGATCCTGAGCTGATCCAAGAGCTACTACCGGATGTGTTTGAAGCCTATCCTGACATTTGCGGCATTTACTCATCGGCTGCGGGCAACCCCGGTCTGATCCGGTTCATCGAAGAAACCAGTCGGGAAAAAGACTTGGTGGTTATCGCCCATGAGCTGACGCCCGGGTCGCGCCTGGCACTCGGCAGCGGCGTGTTTGACGCCATCATTTCCCAAGACACAGGCCATATCGTCCGCTCAGCCACGCGGCTTTTGAAGGCCACGGCTGATCAGGTGCCCTTTGACAGCACTCAAGAACGCATTCGCATCGACATTTACCTCAGGGAAAACATGCCGCTTTCCCCAATACCCCACGCAGAGGAGCTTCCATGAAAACGATCAAGGGACCAGCGCTGTTCTTGGCGCAGTTTGCAGGCGATGACGCGCCGTTTAACTCTTGGGACGCGATCACGAAATGGGCCGCAAATTGCGGCTACAAGGGCGTGCAGGTGCCAAGCTGGGATGGGCGGCTATTTGATCTGGACAAGGCGGCTCAGAGCAAAGACTACTGCGATGAATTCAAAGGCCAGGCCGCCCAAAACGGCGTCGAGGTGACAGAGCTTTCCACCCACCTTCAAGGCCAGCTCGTCGCGGTGCATCCCGCCTATGACACAGCCTTTGACGGCTTTGCCGACCCCTCGGTCCACGGCAACCCTAAGGCGCGGCAGGAATGGGCCGTCGATCAGGTGATGAAGGCCATCTCCGCCTCTGCCAACATGGGCATCAAGAACCACGTGTCCTTCTCCGGCGCGCTTGCCTGGCCTTACGTCTACCCATGGCCGCAGCGCCCGGCAGGTCTCATTGAGACTGCGTTTGATGAGCTCGCGCGCCGGTGGCGGCCGATCCTCGATCATGCCGACGAAAACGACGTGAACATCTGCTATGAGATTCATCCGGGGGAGGATCTGCATGACGGTGTGACGTTTGAGATGTTCCTAGAGCGGGTTGATGACCACGCCCGCTGCAACATGCTCTACGATCCATCGCATTACGTGCTGCAGTGCCTCGATTATCTCGACAACATCGATATCTACAAAGACCGCATCAAGATGTTTCACGTCAAGGACGCCGAGTTCAATCCGACAGGGCGGCAGGGCGTCTATTCCGGCTATCAATCCTGGGTGGATCGCGCGGGTCGTTTCCGGTCTTTGGGTGACGGGCAAGTCGATTTCAGCGCGGTGTTTTCCAAGATGGCGGCCAACGATTTCGATGGCTGGGCCGTGGTGGAATGGGAATGCTGCCTGAAGCACCCCGAAGACGGCGCACGCGAAGGTGCACAGTTTGTCTCCGACCACATCATTCGCGTCACAGAGCGTGCCTTTGACGACTTTGCCGATAGCGGCGCGGATGACGCGGCCAACCGTAAAATGCTGGGGATAGACTGATGGCGGACCGTATTAAGCTGGGCATGGTGGGGGGCGGCAATGACGCTTTTATCGGGGCTGTCCATCGCATCGCGAGCCGCATTGACGATCGCTACGAACTGGTCGCGGGCGCGCTGAGCTCCACCCCGGAAAAGTCTCGCGAAAGCGGAGAGGCCATCGGCCTGTCGCGCATCTATGACGATTTCAAACAGATGGCCATCAGCGAGGCGCGGCGCAAAAACGGGATCGAGGCGGTGTCGATCGTGACCCCGAACCACGTGCACTACGCCGCCGCGCGCGAGTTTCTAAAACGCGGCATTCATGTGATCTGCGACAAGCCTCTGACCAGCACGCTGGCCGATGCCAAGAAACTGGTGAAGGCAGCGGAAAGCTCGGGCGCGCTTTTCGTGCTGACGCACAACTATACCGGCTACCCGATGGTGCGCCAAGCGCGGGCAATGGTCGCGAACGGTGAGATCGGCAAAATCCGCGTCGTTCAGGTGGAATACCCGCAAGACTGGCTGACGGTCGAACAGGACTTCAAGCAGGCCAATTGGCGCACCGATCCCAACCAATCCGGTGCGGGCGGCTCGACGGGTGACATCGGTACGCATGCCTTCAATCTCGCCTGCTTCATCACGGGCTTGGAGGTCGAAAGTCTTGCCGCCGACATTCAGGCCTTCGTGCCCGGACGGCAAGTCGATGACAACGCCCATGTCATGCTGCGCTTTGCAGGTGGCGCGCGTGGCATGCTCTGGTCATCTCAGGTCGCGCCCGGCAATGAAAACGCGCTCCGGATCAGGATCTATGGCGAGACCGGTGGGCTCGAATGGGCGCAGGAAGATCCGAACTATCTCTGGCATACACCGTTCGGTGAGCCCAAACGACTGATCACGCGCAACGGGGCCGGGGCAGGGGACGCGGCCGCCCGCATGAGCCGCATCCCGGCGGGCCACCCAGAGGGATATCTGGAAGGCTTTGCGAATATCTACACGGAGGCCGCAAATGCGATCATCGCCGCGCGAGAGGGCAAACCCATCCCCGATGGCGTCGTCTTTCCATCAGTGCAGGACGGCCTGAAAGGCGTGCAATTTGTTTCTGCCTGCGTCAGGTCCTCGGCGCGAAACGCGGCTTGGGTGCCGCTGGATCACTGATGTATCTCGGCCTCGATCTCGGAACCTCCGGCGTCAAAGCCCTTTTGATCGCAGAAGATCAATCCGTTGTGGCCTCTGCCCAAGGGGACCTTTCGGTGTCTCGGCCGGCGGATGGGTGGTCAGAACAGGACCCGGCCCATTGGATCCGCGCGACCACGCGGGCATTGCGCGACTTGGCGAGCCAGACCTCCCTGTCATCGGTCAAAGCCATCGGTCTCTCGGGACAAATGCACGGTGCGACATTGCTTGATGCCTCGGATCAGGTCCTGCGGCCCTGTATTTTGTGGAATGACACCCGGTCGCATGAAGAAGCGGCGGCTTTGGATGCCGATCCACGCTTTCGCGAGATCACCGGCAACATCGTCTTCCCTGGCTTCACGGCACCTAAACTGGATTGGGTCCGCGCGCATGAACCCGAGCTCTTCGCACAGGTCTCAAAGATCCTGCTGCCCAAGGACTACCTAAGGCTTTGGCTGATGGGTGAGCATGTCTCCGAGATGTCCGACGCTGCTGGCACGTCTTGGCTCGATACCGGCGCGAGGACATGGTCTGACGATCTGTTGGCCGCAACGCAGTTGGACAGATCCCATATGCCGTCTCTTGTCGAAGGCAACGCTGTATCCGGCGCATTGCGAGCCGAACTGGCCGCAGAATTCGGGCTGCCCAAGGGCATTCCCGTTGCTGGGGGGGCTGGTGACAACGCCGCTTCTGCCATCGGCATGGGGATCACAGAACCAGGGCAAGCCTTCTTATCGCTCGGCACATCCGGCGTGCTCTTCGTGGCCAATGAGAGATACCTGCCTGATCCGGAAACGGCGCTGCACACGTTCTGCCATGCGATCCCGGATCGGTGGCATCAGATGGGCGTGATCCTTGCAGCCACCGATGCCTTGGCATGGTATGGCCGCCTCGTGGGCGCAGATCCGGCGGACCTGACTGGCGAGTTGGGCGACCTAAAAGAGCCGGGGAAAACAACGTTTTTGCCCTATCTCGGTGGAGAGCGCACACCTCATAATGATGCCCGCATTCGCGGCGCCTTCCTCAATCTCGATCATGCGACAGACCGGACAGCGGCGACGCGCGCGGTGCTTGAGGGGGTCAGCTTTGCCTTTCGGGACAGCCTTGAGGCAATGCGCAACACAGGCGCAGAGCTGTCCGACGTCGTCGCTGTCGGGGGCGGCTCTCAATCTGAGTACTGGTTGACGCTCTTGGCGAGTGTCCTGCATTTGCCGATATCTGTTGCAGATGACAGTGCCGTCGGCGCCGTCCTCGGCGCGGCCAGGCTGGCGATGATGGCGGCAGGGCATGACGCGCGCGACGTGGCGCGTGCCCCGGCAATCACCCGCACGCTCACCCCGGACACCAATTTCAGCGATGCATTCGACACCGCCTATCGCCGCTATCGCGCGGCCTACGGCGCCACAAGGGAGCTGTCATGACCGTTTACTTCCACGACATACCCGAAATCCGTTTCGAAGGGCCCGAGACGGCCAGCGAATTCGCTTTTCGTCACTACAATCCAGATGAGGTCTTCATGGGCAAACCGATGGAAGAACACCTTAGGTTTGCCGTCGCCTGGTGGCATAGCTTTGCCTGGCCCGGCGGGGATCCTTTCGGAGGACAGACCTTTGAACGCCCTTGGTTCGGCGACACGATGGACTTGGCCAAGCTGAAGGCAGATGCGGCCTTCGAACTCTTCGGCATCTTGGGGCAGCCGTTCTTTTGTTTTCACGATGCCGATATCCGGCCTGAGGGCGCAAGCTTTGCGGAAAGCACGCGCAACCTCGAAGAGATGGTCGACTATATCGGGACCAAGATGGAAACCTCTGGCACGCGCCTTTTGTGGGGTACCGCAAACCTCTTTACCCATCGCCGCTTCATGGCAGGCGCTGCCACGAACCCCGATCCGGATGTTTTCGCCTATTCAGCGGCCACTGTGAAAACCTGCATGGATGCCACGCAAAAACTCGGCGGGCAGAACTATGTCCTGTGGGGCGGGCGCGAAGGCTATGAGACCCTGCTCAACACCGATCTCAAGAAAGAGCGCGATCACGCCGGTCGGTTCCTGCAGATGGTGGTGGAGTACAAGCATAAGATAGGTTTTGAGGGCACCATTCTCGTGGAGCCGAAACCCCAAGAACCCTCAAAACATCAGTATGATTATGACGTGGGCACGGTCTTTGGCTTCCTCAAGGAATTTGGGCTGGAACGCGAGGTTAAAATGAATATCGAACAGGGGCACGCCATCCTTGCCGGTCACAGTTTTGAGCATGAGCTCGCGCTCGCTGCGTCATTGGGCATTTTTGGCTCCATCGATATGAACCGTAACGACTATCAATCCGGATGGGATACCGATCAGTTTCCCAACAGTGTTCCGGAAGTGGCGTTGGCCTATTACGAGATCCTCAAGGCCGGAGGGTTCACAACAGGCGGCACGAATTTCGATGCAAAGCTGCGTCGGCAATCCTTGGATCCCGCGGATCTTGTGGCGGCGCATGTGGGGGCGATGGATGTCTGCGCGCGTGGGCTCAAGGCTGCAGCTGCGCTCTTGGAAGACGGATCTCTGGAAGCGGCCAGAGCAGAAAGATATGCAGGCTGGGAGAGTTCTGAGACACGCAATGTTCTGTTTGAAGGTTTGCAATCCTGTTTTGATCATGTCGTGGCGAACAAGACCAACCCGCAGCCAAAATCCGGACGCCAGGAACGCTTGGAAAACAGTCTCAACCGCTTTGTCTAAAGATGGTTGCGCTGCGTCACAGCAGATGTGTTTTCGGAGCCGTCATAACGCCCCAAAACTGCAACGGTTTATGTGATCAATTTGGGATGAAAATGTCTACCAAACCGTCGACGCTGCTTCGTAAAAAGTCCCCTGTGGTTTCCGGACTGTCTCCAAATGTTGATCTCGTGGCGAGACCCTTGCCGATCAGCTGCACAATTTCAGGCGACTCGCTGAATTTGGAGTGGGACAGGGTCGATTGATCCTCAATTTCACTCAAATCGATGGCAATCACGCCCAGTTTCGCAAGCTCGTCTGCGGGTGCCCTGCCGACTTTGACAGTGCTGCCATCCACGAGGCTGCTGACGGCCAGCGCCCGGTCATCATCTGACACCATAACAACGAAGGTTCTATTCTCCCGAGGGATCCGTTTTAGCTGGGTCATGAAAAGGTCGATGTCGATATCGGGTGACGCGAGAACGATGTTGCGTGCCTTGCCAATATTTTCTGATCGACCGACGATGCTGGCCTCGCGTACCACTTCCATCGTTAGAAAGTTACCCATGGAATGAGCGAGTAAATCAAAGTGCTTGATGGCAGGGCTTTGCAGAACTTGACCCATGGAGGCCAAGCCATCGCGCGCAACAAGCACGCTGTTGAGATCATAGACGTATTGGCTTACGGCGCCGCCGGATGCCCAGGAAAACAAGATGGGAATTCCGTCATAGTCGGTGTCTTCCACAAACTGCGCGACCTGAAAGATCGCGTCGGTCATGGTGGTGTTATAGCCATGAATGAAAAGCAGCACATTTCGTTGTTCAGGCGTTTTTTGGAGCAAAGCCGCTTCCAGATCACGCATGAAACCTTGCCGGTTCGCGAACGCAGTTGGATCCTGGATTGTGAAGTGGCGCCTAGGGTCAGGTGTGTCGGCTTTGGTGCGCTCTATCTTTCCCGGTTCGTGGATCGGGGGCACGGTGACATCAACCGATGCAAAGCTCAGCCCCAATTGACGATCTCCGGAAAAAAATTCCGCGTCATCGGTAGACGGCGCACGGGTTGTTGCAATGAAGACTTCATGGGTTGCTATGCCCTCGACCGTGTCCACAGGAACCACGGTGTCGACCCCCACAGCGTCGGGTGCACGCGTGCAGGCCGAAACCAGAGCGAAAATCGCAACAATCGCGAATCTGAGCACGGCCTGTCCTTTGCTCCTCGTCGTCTGTCCCGCGT
>ERZ1740068.314-NODE-314-length-26813-cov-7.175536_pt1 | contig 26813 bp, 29 predicted proteins | sample MGYA00581735_ERZ1740068 | MGnify/ENA primary metagenome ERZ1740068 (study PRJEB43018, sample SAMN04849740) | marine metagenome | isolation source: floating plastic debris | place: Pacific Ocean | collected 2008-08-30 | study: EMG produced TPA metagenomics assembly...
CCAGCCTCCAACCGAGCTGTCGTGCGATTTGAATGTGCGGCATGGAGCCCTCCGTCAGTGGCGTGAACCCCTGACGTAGAGTTCACACCCTGCCTTTCCACGGCACCAGCCAGCTTTCCAGCTTCCGCATGCCGACCTCGATCAAAAAGCCGATGACCCCGATCACGATGATGCCCACGATGATCACGTCCGTCTGCTGGAACTTCGAGGCAGACACAATCATCTTACCCAGGCCTACATTCGCAGCCACAAGTTCGGCGGCTACAACCGTACCCCAGCACACCCCCATGGCCACCCGAGCCCCGGTGAAAATCTCCGGCAATGAGTTCGGTACAATCACTTTGGTCAGGATCTGGGTTTTGCTCGCACCAAGGGAATATGCCGCATGGACCTTTGAAATGGCCACGCCGGACACCCCTGATCGCGCCGCAATGATCATGATCCAAAGGGCAGCGAGGAACAGAAGAACCACCTTACCTTCCTCATCAATCCCGAACCAAATGATGATCAGCGGGATAAGCGCCAGCGGCGGGATCGGTCGCATGAATTCCACGATCGGGTCAAACCAGCCGCGGGACCAGTTCGTCAGACCCATGGCATAGCCGATCGGGATGCCCACGAGCGCGCCCAGAAGGAAGCCGATAAGAACCCTCTGCAGTGAGTATCGCGTATGCTGAAACAGCGAGTACCCTTGATAGCCCTCGGAGTTCAGGCGGAAAAAACGCTCCACGACAATCTCCGGCGCGGGCAGATAGAGCCGCGCCATCCGGAAGCCCGTGGCAGGCGAAAAGGTTGGCGTGCCCTTGTCCGTCAAGCCGATCTCGCCTGCATCGGTTCGGATCTTGTCACCGGGCTCAACAGGAATGCCGTTCAACGCCGTGACAAGGGAGCCGTCCTTCTTGGAGACCTCGTCATTCGTCCAGACATTGATCACTTTGAACCCATAGCGCGCAATCGTTGTGCTGTCGTTCTTGGCAAATCCGTCGCCCGGCTCGACCTCCGGCACATCGGGGGCGACGCCGGCATTGCCGTCATCATCCAGTGTCAGCTGAATATCTTCGCGAAACACCCGCACTGTGATCGTGGCCTCATCCGTGGTCCCATCTTCAAGGGTCGCGGTATAGGTAAATGACGTGTCCCCGATGAAGGGGCCCGGCATTTTCGGCAGCGGAATGGACGAGTTCGTGAACGCCACCCAAAGCCAGAACACTGTCAGAACCGAAACGACCGACGCCAGCCGGTTCGCGATTACGGCACTTTCGTCGCCAAACGTAACGGTCTTAAGCTTGTTGAAACCGCGGCTCTCGAATAGCTTCTTGAAGAGACGAGAGGCGATGACGAACGTGCCAAAAAAGGCCGCCGCGTAGAGGAAAATTAAGAGCAAGCCGATCATGCGCTTTCCTCCGCCCGGCCCATGATTTCTTCTTCCATGTTCCAGATCATCTCGAGAATTTCTTCTCGGGTGGTTGAATAGTCTTCGTGCTTTTTCACTTCCCGCAGGTCATTGCCCACGCCCAGATCCGCAAAAGGCAGGTTGTATTCTTTGTGCACGCGCCCAGGTCGTGGTGCCATGACCAGCAATCGCTCACCCAAGAGCAGCGCTTCTTCAACCGAGTGGGTGATCAAAATGATCGTTTTCCCTGTGTCCTTCCAAAGGTCCAGAACCAGAGATTGCATCTTTTCCCGCGTCAAAGCATCCAGCGCGCCCAAGGGTTCGTCCATCAAGATCACGTCAGGGTCATTGGCAAGGCAGCGGGCCAAAGCCACCCTTTGCTGCATGCCACCGGACAGTTCGTAAACAGCCTTTTCCTTGAAATCCTGCAATCCGACAACTTCCAGCAGGTGATCCACGGTCGGCGTGTAATCGGCCCTGGACTTGCCCGTCATGCGCGGACCAAAGCTTACATTGTCCCGCACGCTCATCCATTCGAATAGCGCACCTTGCTGAAACACCATGCCACGCTCAGCGTCCGGGCCTTCCACCTTGTGACCGTTGAGAACGATATCGCCTTCGGATGGCGCTAAAAATCCCGCCACGATGTTGAGCAGCGTGGTCTTGCCGCAACCCGAAGGACCCAAGACGCTCATCAGCTCGCCGGTCTTCAGCTTGAGATTGACATCTTTGAGCGCCTGCACATGCCCGCCGCCGGGCAGGTCGAACCGCATAGAGATGTTGTCGATGAGTAGCTCTGACATGGTGTCCCCTAGCGCATGTCTAGAAAAAAATATCCCGTGGGCCTCGGTCTGAGGCCCACGGGTGTTACCCACGAAGGTTAGTTGCCCGCGCCGAGCGGGGCCGTGTTCACGTTCTCAGCATAAGACGCTTTCGCCGCGTCGATGGAACCGGCTGCCACAAAGACGTCAGCCACGCCCTTCATGAACTCCTGCGCACCACCGCCGAGCCACTTGTCGCTTAGCTGATCGTCCACGCCCGGGAAGACGAAGGTCGAGATGGTGGCCATCGTGTCATCTTCGGACATACCGGCATCTTTCGCGATCACCGGCAGCATCTTGGCGTGGTTGGCCTCATCGGCCCACATCGCGTTTGCTTCTGCCGTAACGGCGAGGAACTGTGCCACAACGTCTTCGTTCTCGGCGACAAAGTCGGTTGGAGCAGAAGTGACGTCAAAGACGAGAATGCCCAGCTCTTCTTTTTCTGCACCGGTCAACAGAACGTTGCCGCTTTCCTTCATGCGACGCAGGGCACCGCCCCAGCCACAGGCCATGTCGACAGACCCTTGCGCCAAAGCAGCTTGGCCTTCCGCCGGTGCCATGTCGACGACGGTCAGGCCATCAAGGTCCACGCCAAAGTGCGACATCTGCTTGAGGAACCCGTAATGCGCCGCGGTCCCGAGCGGAACAGCTACTTTCTTGCCGCTGAGCTCACCCGCGCTGTCCTTGTCGATCTCCAGAGCGGAGGACACAACGCAGTTGTCGTTGTCGGAATAGCTCACAGCCACGTCCACGATCTGCAGGTCCTGACCCGCAGAGGTTGCCACCACGAAGGGTGGCACACCCTGGCTGACGCTCATCTGCACGTCGCCCGAGGCCATCGCGGCGCTCATCGCCGTACCGGTGTCGAAGCTGACCCAGTTGATCTTCTGGCCCATGGCGTCTTCATACATGCCTTCGACTTTGGCGAACTGGAACGGCATCGGCCACTCCAAGAAATATCCTACCGTGATCTCAGCCGTCGCGCTTTGCGCGCCCACGGCCATTGCCATACCGGCCACGGCACCCATCATTTTTGACTTGAGTGTCATACTTCGTTTCTCCCTAGTGTTTTTTGTTTTTGGTCTTCATGCCTCCCGCCATTGTCTTGGACAGGGGCACATGCGGCGCCATCCGAGCCCAAAACGCACGACTTCGCAACTCATTTATGAAACGTCTCGTCTCAATTTCGGTCTCATAAAATCAAGTTTTGGATAATTCGCAGGCAGAACAAGCGCTTTGGGCGCGAAACCATGCGGTTTTGGGATGTTTCGTGACGCTTTGGCCTCAAACAAAGGCTGCAACTGGCCCTATCGTTCTCCACAGATTCGGGCTGATTTCTCGCCTTGATAAGCATATGAATGATCAAGCCCTGGCTGTGAGGCCAGATCTTTTAGTGATGGAGCATCTCATGGACGGCAGACCTTTTGAAAATGACCTCAGCGGTGTGATCGAGGCGGATCGTGCCCACGTTTGGCACCACCTCATCCAGCACAAACCCTTTGAGGAAAATGACCCGCGCATCATCGTTGAGGGCAAAGGCATGCGCGTGTGGGATCAAAAGGGCAAGGAACACATCGACGGCGTGTCCGGCGGCGTCTGGACCGTCAATGTGGGCTATGGGCGCGAACGCATCGCCAACGCGATCCGCGACCAGCTGATCAAGCTGCCCTATTTTGCAGGCTCTGCGGGCTCCATCCCCGGTGCGCTCTTCTCGGAAAAGCTGATCTCCAAGATGCCGGGTATGAGCCGCGTCTACTACACCAATTCCGGCTCTGAGGCGAATGAGAAAGCCTTCAAAATGGTCCGCCAGATCGCGCACAAGCGCTATGGCGGCAAGAAGAATAAGATCCTCTACCGCGACCGTGACTACCACGGATCCACCATCGCCACGATGTCTGCCGGTGGACAGGATCAGCGCAACGCGCAGTACGGCCCCTTCACGCCTGGTTTCGTTCGCGTGCCGCACTGCCTTGAGTATCGCGCCCAATGGGATCTGACCGGCGAAGAGTACGGCATCGCCGCTGCCAACGCGATTGAAGAGGTCATTTTGGCAGAAGGGCCTGACACTGTGGGTGCGCTCTGCCTTGAGCCGGTGACAGCCGGTGGCGGCGTCATCACCCCGCCCGAGGGCTACTGGCCCCGCGTCCAGGAGATCTGCAAGAAGTACGATATCCTTCTGCATATCGACGAAGTGGTCTGCGGCATCGGCCGCACCGGCACGTGGTTTGGCTATCAGCATTACGGCGTTGAGCCCGATTTCGTGACCATGGCCAAGGGCGTGGCCTCGGGTTACGCCGCCATTGCCTGCTGCGTGACGAATGAGAAAGTCTTTGAGATGTTCAAGGACGATCACGAGGATCCGCTCAACTATTTCCGCGACATCTCCACTTTCGGTGGCTGCACGGCTGGCCCGGCAGCGGCGCTCGAAAACATGGCGATCATTGAAGAGGAAGGCCTGCTGGAGAACACCACCGAGATGGGTCACTATATGCTCGACCAATTGGGTGCGCTGCAAGACAAGCATGCGGTCATTGGCCATGTCCGTGGCAAGGGCCTTTTCCTTGGGGCCGAGCTTGTCGCCGACCGCGCGACCAAAGACCCGGTGGAAGAGAAAAAGGCCCAGGCCGTCGTTGCTGACTGCATGGCCCAGGGCGTGGTGATCGGTGTCACCAACCGCTCCATCCCCGGCTTCAACAACACGCTTTGCTTCTCGCCCGCGCTCATCGCCACCAAAGATGACATCGACGAGATCCTCACAGCCGTCGACAGCGCCCTCACCCGCGTCTTCGGATAAATACCAAACCCCACCCTAAACCCGTAGGGTGGGGTTCAGCCCATCTTTCGTTTTAATGGAAAGTGACCTAAACACCCTGTTCTCTCAAAGAAAACTCGCAAACGCGAGTTTCTACGAGCAATTGATGTCTGCGGGTTTTCCATATCAGCAATCCACTCTTTTAGAGTTTTTTCCAGATGGAGACGGCACTTTCTGTGGTGTGATCGTTAGGCAAGATAATAGGGTATTCAGGTTTGACATTGACGTGGATCTTCCCTCAGCTTCCCAGTTCGAGGACGTGAGCGACGAGAAGAAGATAAAGTCCTTGTCGAAGGAGTTGAGACGGCAACTCAAAGCAATGGGAGTTTTGAAGAATGTCTGAGCATCGGGATTAATTCATGTGGCCCGCCCCGATTACCCTGACAGGTCAAACCGTAACGGTCGCCCCCCTCTCACGCTCTTATGCTGACGATCTTGCACAAGCCGCAGCACAGCTGCAAGGACTCTGGTACACGATGATCCCCACACCCGAAGGCGTGCCCGAGGAGATCGACGCGCGTCTCGCCAGGCATGCCGCAGGCTCCATGCTTCCCTTCACGCTGCTCACGCCCGAGGGCCGCGCCGTTGGGATGACCACCTACATGAACATCGACGCCACCCATAGGCGCGTCGAAATCGGCTCCACCTGGGTCTCACCCGAGGTGCAGCGCTCGGGTCTCAATACCGAAGCCAAGCTCCTCCTCCTCGCGCACGCCTTTGATGATCTGGACTGTATCGCCGTCGAATTCCGCACCCATGCCATGAACGTCCAATCCCGCCGTGCCATCGAGCGGCTTGGCGCGAAACTGGACGGCATCCTGCGCAATCACACGGTCATGGCCAACGGCACGCTGCGCGATACGGCCGTCTGTTCGATCCTTCCCCACGAATGGCCAGTCGTGCGTGCCAATTTGGAATGGCAACTGGCCAAACCCCGATGATGTAGGGTGGGGTTAACCCCGCCATTCCGGTCAAAACACCACCTGCCTAGCTACCCGGTTTCTTCCAAACCGACACGTGGTGTCTGCTGAGATGCGTAAATGGCCGTTTGGTCCAATCCTCCCAGCGATGTTCAAGCTGCATGCCAGCGAGCTTCGCCATTAAATCCAATTCCGACGGCCAGACATATCGAAAGGGGATTGAAATCTCTTTTGTCTCGCCGCCCTCACGCCATGTATGCGTCGAGATGCAAGACTGAACGGACACATCGAATTCATCGATGCCCGTATAGTTTTCCTCACGTGCGAACACCCTTTCACGCTCTCCAAAGGGCAAATCTTGCAAAGGCGGCACACGCGTTTCCACAACGAAGCGTCCACCAGCTGAAAGATGCGCCGCCGCATTGCTAAAACAGGCAATCTGTGCCTCTTGCGTCGTCAGGTTCTCGATCGTGTTGAACACCAAAAAGACAAGGGAGAATGTGCCATGCACCCGCACATCTGTCATGTCACCAATTGTCACCGGAAGTGGCGTGCCGGTTTCCTTCTTTCGCAATTGGGCGACCATGGCGCGCGAAAGCTCGATCCCTTTTACGGTGAAACCGCGTGCCGCCAGCGGCAGCGCGACGCGACCCGTGCCGACCGCAAATTCGAGGATCTCGCCGCCACCGGACAATTCAGACAGCAGCTCAACAGTTTGTTCCACCAATACGGGGTCCGTCCCGCCATGCTCTTTGTCGTAGGTTGCGGCGATGTCGTGATCAAAATACCCATCGTCATGAGACATGTTTCACCTCCACCAACCGCGTCTTACCAAGACCTTGTGATCGCGCGTAGGGTGGGGTTTCACCTCAACCATTTCAATTGAAAACTCAGTTGAGCGCTCTGGCGATCAGATCGGCGCCCTTGCATCCGATCATCACCGACGGGGCATTGGTGTTCCCACTCACAAGCTGCGGCATCACAGAGGCATCGGCTACAAAGAGTCGCTCCACCCCGTTCACCGCCATCGTATCCGAATTCACCACCGCGTCTGCATCCGTGCCCATCCGCGCTGTGCCCACCGGGTGATAAATGGATTCCGCCGTCGCTCGCACATGGGTGTCCAGATCGGCATCCGTCACCTTGTCTTTGCCCGGCAAAAGTTCCTCGCCTGTGATGTCCGCCAACGCGGGTTGTTTGCATAGTTCTCGCAGCATCTTGAGCCCTTCGCGCATCGCCACGCGGTCTTTCTCCGCGGCCAGGTAATTGGGATCAATCAGCGGATACTGACGCGGATCAGCGCTTGCCAGGGTCAGCGCGCCGCGGCTTTCGGGCCGTGTTTGCGTCGTATCGATAGCAAAGCCGTGCCCACGATCCTCCGCCGTCGCCCCGTCAAAGGCCAACGCATTGATGAAATGAAGCTGCGTATCACAAGCCGGTTCACCGGGATCCAGCGTCAGAAATGCCCCCGCTTCCAATCCCTGCTGCCGTCCCGGGCCGTGCCCGCCAAGCACGTATTTCGCGCCCGTCAGCAGATAATTGGGAAACTTCGCATGGGACCAGAGCGACAGGGGTTTCGTCATCCGATGCTTCACCTTGACCTCAAGGTGATCATGCAGGTTCTGCCCCACCTCCGCCCGATCTGCCACGACATCAATCCCGTGCTCTCTCAGATGATCGGCGGGCCCCACACCCGACAGCATTAGCAGATGCGGCGTGCCAATCGCACCTGCAGACAGAACAACAGCGCCAGCCGAGAGCGTCTCAGCTCCATTCGTCCCAGACACCGTCACGCCGGTCGCCCGCGTGCCCTCAAACTCAATCCCCAAGACCTGCACATCCGTGCGAACCGTCAGGTTTTTGCGCCCGTAAGCGGGTTTTAAAAACGCATCCGCCGCGCTCCATCTCCGCCCGTTCTTGATGTTGAGCTGAAACGGCCCGAACCCGGTTTGATCCGCGCCGTTGAGATCTTCATTGCGCGGATAGCCAAGCTCGACCCCGGCCCGAATGAACGCCTCGTAGGCCGCGTTGCCGGATTCAGGGTTTGAGACATGGAGCGGTCCTCCGGTACCATGATAGGGCCCCGTGCCCAGCTCATTGTCCTCGACCTCTTTGAAATAGGGCAGCACATCCTCATAGGTCCACCCCGGACACCCCATCGCGGCCCAGTTGTCATAATCCCAGGCGTTGCCGCGAATGTAGACGAGCGCGTTGATCGACGAGGACCCGCCCAGAGTCTTGCCCCGTGGTGTCGTCAGCCGCCGCCCGTTCATATGCGCCTGCGGCGTGGTTTCGAAATGCCAGTTGAACTGCTTTGACCCGATGGCCTTCGCCACACCGGCGGGCATGCGGATGAACAGGTGATTGTCCGTAGGCCCCGCCTCGACAATCGTCACATTGCGCGTGCCATCACGTGAGAGCCGCTCCGCCATGGCGCAGCCGGCACTGCCTGCGCCGACGATAACGACGTCTGCACTCACGCGAGCAGTTCCTTTAGGGCGTCATCGATCACTTTGGTATCCTCTGCCACGCGCCCGCCGCCAGCGTAATGCCCCCACATCGAATCGATCACGCGGCACTCCGCGTTGGGCATCATCGCCACCTCGGCCTCGTTATCCGCAGGCGGGAAGTAGAAATCCGTCCGCCCCGGAAGGATGATCGATTTCGCCGTGATGGCTCCATAAGCCGCCTCTCGATCGCCGTTATAGACAGGATTGTTGGCCAGATCGCAGGCCTGCCACGTCGCGATCAGCGCCAGCATGTCATTGGCATCGCGCCCGAAATAGATCCCGTCCCAGTTGCCCTTCAGATAATCCTCAAGGCTCGCATACCCTTGGGTCTCCCACATCTTCGCGCGGTACCATTCCTGGCTGAGCGCCCAACCGGCCCAAATCCGCCCCTTCGCCGTAAGTCCGCGCCACGGCTGCTCTCTGTAATATCCATTTTCCCAAGTCGGATCGCCGATGATCCCCTGCTTCACGCCTTCAAGGAAAACGTAAGTGTGCGGCGCCGTCGTTCCTTGCCCGCAGAAGCACGACATCGCCTCGACCTTATCTGGGAAGAGCGAGGCCCACTGAAACGCCTGCTGTCCGCCCATCGACCAACCGCAAACAAGTTTTACGGTCTCAATGCCAAACACTTCCCGTATCAGCCGTTCCTGGAGCAGCACATTGTCATACTGCGTCACCAGCGGAAAATCCGGCCCAGACAGGGGCTTGGCCGTGTTCGATGGCGATGAGGATAGCCCCGAATTCAGCATATTGATACAGATCACAAAGTACTTATCGGGGTCGAGCGACAACCCAGGCCCGATCAAATAGGTCTGATCCGCGTGTGTCCCCGCATAGCGCGAGGGGAACACCACCACGTTGTCTTTGCCCGCCGAGAGCGTCCCGTGCGTTTTATAGGCCACCTTGCAATCCGGCAGCGTGATCCCGCATTGCAGCGTCACACGGCCCGCCTCAAAGATCTCATAATCCATCAAAACGCCCCTCTCCTAAGCACAAATATCTGTCCCATCCTTCCCTCATCGCATCAACCAAAAATTCACTTGAACGAAAGAAAAATTCACTTTAGGAAAAAAGCATCGGCCAGATTGCCTGTTTTATCAGGCGTTTTTGCTTCTGGCCAATGACCTCTTAGGCAACAGTCGATCTGGATGCAGCAAACAGATGTCACCCGGGCCATGCATGGCCAAAAGGCGCACTATGTGATGCGTCGCCCGATTGCCCAAAATGCAATCGGCCTGACCCCTCGGTCGACAAAGACATCTCAGCTGCGCGAGACCATGGCAACTGGTCATTTGACCCACGCCGGGGAAGTAAGGTTAACTTTAACCACCGAAATCAAAGAGCCCGCATAGGGACAGCAGGGAAAAGGACATGTCCATGGACATTGAAAAGTTTGTAGAGGCCGACGGCCGGGACGAAAAGATCAAGCAAGTACGTGCGAAGATCGACGAGTTGGGGATCGAGTATCTTTACCTGCAGTTCGTTTCTGTCACCGGTAAGATCATGGGCAAGGGCATTCCGGCCGACCATTGGGAGACTGTGGCCAAGAAAGGCTTCCAGCTGGTCTATGGCGCCACCGTGAACCTCTTCACCGACCGTGCGGGCAACTACTTGGGCTACGGACCTGAGGCCGCCGAGCTCGTCGGCATCCCTGAGCCGGAAACCTTCATGCAACTGCCTTGGGCGCCGGAGATTGGGCGTTTCTTTTGCACGCTCTTCCGCAACCGCGAAGAAAAAGTAGATCCTGGTGCGTACCTGACATCTGATTGCCGCGGCAACCTGCGCCGCCTGCACGAAGACTTCTCCGCCAAGCACGGCACCAAGCTGCGCATCGGCACCGAGCCTGAAATGATGTGGCTGAAGTTCGACGAAAACGGCAAGCCGGGCCCGGGCTACTCCAAACCCTATTGCTACCACATCGACCAATTCGAAAGCCTGCGCCCTGTGTCCATGCAGGTGATCCGCTATGCCCGCAAGATGGGCCTCGACATGATCCAGGGGGACCACGAGGATGCGCCGGGTCAGCTCGAACTGAACTGGATGTTCGATGACGTGCTGCGCAATGCCGACCGTCTGACAACATACCGCCAGATCTGTGCGCAGGTGGCGCGGGAAAACGGTATCTTCGCCTGCTTCATGACCAAGCCCTTCATGGGCGTGTCGGCCTCGGGCTGTCACCACAATATGTCGCTCTGGCGCGGTGGTGAAGACGAGTTCGTGAAAGTCGGCAACGACCCCGACAACCTGCCGGGCATGAAAGAAAACTACATGTATGTGAAAGGCGGCGAGAATACGTTCATGCCCGATGATGACGACCCGCAAATGCCGGGTGCCGAAGGGCGTAAGGCCATCGGCGGTGTGGTCCATCACCTGCAGGCGCTCACGGCCATTGGTGCCTCGACCGTCAACTCCTATCGCCGTCTCTGGGATACGGGGTTCTGGGCGCCGGTCTTCGCCGATTGGGGCTTCCAGAACCGCACCACGGGTCTGCGGGTCTCCGCGCCGGGCCGGTTTGAGTATCGCTCGGTCGACTCGATGGTGAACCCGTACCTCATGGGCTCCACGCTGCTAGCGGCGATGGATGACGGGCTCGACAACAGCCTCGATCCGGGTGAACCCGAAGAGCGCAACATTTACGAGGCCATTGAGGCCGGCAAGCAGGTCAAGAAACTGCCCATGTCTCTGGGTGAGGCGCTCGACCATCTGGAGGGCAACGAGGTCGTCAAGCGCGGCATGCCCGGCGAAATGTACCGCCTCTTTGAGGAGTACAAACGCGATGAGTTCGCCCGCTTCATGTCCACCGTGACGGAGTGGGATAACGAGACGTACATGGAGTGTCTGCCATAAGACATTCTTGACCGGACAAGGAATCAGCCATGCTGATGCAAGCGACTCTCCCTTTTGAGCAAGCACCGTATCTTGACATAGCCAACCCGGAATACTCGGTTCGGTCTCCCGAAGTGCGGGCTGCGCGCGAAGCCTCTTGGTACGCGCGCACCCCTTATGGGCTGGCGATCCTGCGCCATGCCGAGATGGGCCAGCTTCTGGTGCATCAGTCTTTGCGTCAGGGCAGCCATTCCTGGCCGGAACATAACGGCGGCAACGAAGGCCTCTTTGCAGATTGGTGGTGCAATACGATCCTTGTCACCGAAGGCACCGATCACACCCGTCTGCGTCGCTTCCTGAACCCGGCCTTTTCGCCCAAAACCGTGCGCAGCATGATCCCGTTCTTCGAGCGGCTGACGAATGATCTGTTGGCCGATTTCATCGACAAAGGCGAATGCGATTTCATGAGCGATTTCGCCGATCCCTATGCGGGCCGCGTGCTGTGCTATCTCTTGGGCATCAGCGAGGACACCGCCGAGGAAATTCTCTCGCTCTCGTCTGATATGGGCCTTGCACTGGGCGTCACCTACAAGCAAAGCCTGCCTGTCATCGAAGACGCCACGCACAAGATGTATGATCTGGTCGAAGGCGTGCTGGAGAAGCGCAAAAAGAACCCGGGCGATGACATCCTGTCGATGCTGATCAACGCGGGCGAAGGCGACGACAAGATGACCCATGACGAGTTGATGAACACCGGCGTGATGCTGGTCTTCGCGGGCGTCGACACCACGCGCAATCAGCTGGGCCTGGGCATGTCGCTCTTTCTCGACCACCCTGATCAGTGGGAAATCCTGGCCGAGAACCCTAAGATGGACATGGCCGCCGCCACCGAATGCATGCGACTGCGCCCCACGATCACATGGGTGACGCGCGAAGCTGTCGAGGATTTCGAGTTCCAAGACCTTGAGATCGCCAAGGGCACCACGCTGCACCTCTTCTCCGAAAGCGCGGGCACTGATCCGACGGCGTTTGAAGAGGCCCCTTTTGACATCACCGAGCGCCGTGGCCGCAATTACGGCTTTGGCGGTGGGATGCATGTCTGCCTGGGTCAGATCGTTGCGAAGAACGACATGGCCGTCGCGTATCGCCTGTTGTCTGAGCGCATCACCAATGTGCGCTCGAACGGCAAGGCAGAGCATCTGCCCGATAGCGCAAACACGGGGCCGACGTCTCTGCCCATTGCGTTTGATGTGCGGGCTTGATCCATAGGGCCGATCTTTGAAAACGCCAATTATGGCGCGGGCAAGCTCCAATTTTTGTAGAGTGCGCGCAGCTCTTTGGCTGTGTTGCATGCTACGGACGGTTTGCCGGAGTTTTGCAGAATGCGGGCAAATCTCACGCCGTTGTTGCGGGTTTGCATGATCCAGCAGGTCATCTGCCAAGACAAGTGATCCTCACCACCCTCCAGATGGCCCGCACGCGCCTCATTGTTTCTCAATGTCCGCTTCACATAGCGAAAGTAGCGCAGCCACACATTTGAATTGAGCGCGATCAGCCCCGTCGCCCGTTCAACCCGCTGCGGCATCAGGGACGAATAGTTGCCATCCATCACCCAGCTGTCCTTCTGGATCGCCGCATTGTGCAGTTGCGCGAAATCGGCATCGGGGCGTTCCTGCCAATTGGTGTTTGGGATGTGCCGCAATTGATCGAGATGCACCGCAATCATCGCTTGTTTGCGTGCAATCGAAACGGCCAACGTGGACTTTCCGGAGTTCGAGGGGCCCAGAATGATGATGCGTTGACCAAGGGCGCTCAAAGGAAGCATCCGATGCCTCTTTCAGGAATGTGCTGGCCTGTCTCCGCCTTCAGGAACAGCGGACCACGGATCAGCTGTGCCGCAACGTACAGGTCGCCACGATCACAAACCAAGCTCTGCCTGCAGCTCGATCTTGCCCTTTTCGGCGCAATTCGGACAGGTGTATTCGCGTTTTGTAATGTCGAAGTTCTTCTCCATGGACGCATACGTCCAGTAGAAGCCGCAGGTTTTGCAGGTGATGTGGTATAGGTATTCCACATGCGCCGTGAAACTCATCTTGTCCCTCCATCGCCCCGCCTATGCGCGGTGTCTAAACCAACCGCAGAACTATGGAAACTTCGCGCGCATCGCTCAAGCAAAAAGACAGGGAACACGCCGCGCGCTTCGGAATTTTTTGAAGAGCGATAGCTTGTCCGATGCCTGTCTGCTCTTGATCTCTGGCGAGCTGCCCTTGGCCGGGCGTCACGACAGTTCTTTACGTCAGATAGTCGTGCAGAATGCGGCCATAGGGCAGTGTCAGGTTCGCTTTGAAATGACGCCCCTCGATCACTTCGAGCACGGGCAGGTCCGCCACTGGCGCGTTGACATGCGGCACCAGATGAAGTCGCGCATCGCCCGAATAGTGAAACTGCATCTCGATATCTGTCAGCTCATAGCCGACAAGCTGTGCCATGCCGACCTCACCGGACACGCATGGGATCAGTTTCAAGTTCACCTGCGTCTTCTTCAGGTGCTTTCCCCGATCTGCGAGGTCACGCGCCAGCCGGTTTTCATGCTTATAGACCATGGTCCCAAGCGCCACCTGCTGGCCCGCATAGCTCAGGGTTCCGGTGAGCGTGTCTTTCTCCACCCGAAGGCGGGGCTCTCCCCATCGCTTGGGAAACCCCCAAATCTCCCGCCCCGCTGTGATGGGCGGCTCGTCATTGAGAAACATCATCGCGGTGTAGTTCACTGGTTGCCCGTTGAACGTACATGGGATCACGACACCAGATTCGCTGTAGGATCCAAAGCCCGACGAATCCGGCATGTCGATCCATTCATACATCACTGTGTCCGAGCCATCTGGCTCCAGCGGTTCCGGCAGCATCTGGCGGATGGCCGCTGGGTCCGTGCGGTAGGTGATGACCAGATACTCGCGGTCGATAAAGCGATAGGGACCCACCGGGTAGCTTGGGTTGCCGGGCGGCATGGAGGGAAGATTGACGATGTCTTCTGGGGTCACAGCGGGCATCCTTTATGTTAATTCTGCAATGCAGCATGACATGGAAACGCGCCCCTGTCACCGCCAGTAAAAAGGGCGCGGATGATACCGCGCCCTCTGCGTCCCAAAGGACCAAAAGTCTTAGGTAATCAAAGCTCTGATGCAGGCTTTGTCTCTATCTCAGGCCAGTTGCCTTCGGCGAGATCGATCCGGTTCGCGGTCTCTTTTAAGAAGAGGCTCTGCGCGCCATCGGATGAATTCAGGTAGAGCTGGCCATCCACGATCTTGAAAAGATGCGGCTGCGTCGGGATTTTCTTGGCTTTGCCGGTGCCCACAGCGCACCATCCGCCATAGGCAGGTGCATACTTGGCAGGATCGGCTTTGAACTTCGCCTTGTTCTCGGCGCTCGCGAACTTCCAGGTCACGCCATCATGCTCATACTTGAAATCAGCGGAGCCTTTTGTCGGGGCACCCACGGTGTGATAGGCAACCGGGTCATAGCCGCTGATCGCGATGTTCTTTTCCGGGTTGGACAAGAAGAACTCATCAGCAGCATGGGCTGTGCCCAGAGACGCGATTGTAGCGATGGTGGCGACGGCGATGCCGGTGCGAAGGGTTTTGAGTAGCATGGAAATCTCCTGTTGCGTTGTCTAACGGCGTTTCAACTTCACTTCACCCTTCTGCTTCGACAGACACAGACCACGGGTGTTGCCGTGCCGGTGTGCACGTTTGTCGCACCCAACGCCAATAAACTCGGATCACACCCGCTCACAGCTTTGCCAATCACACGTGTGTCAGATCTGCGTGAATTTGAGGGATGCTTTGCCTGTCTCTCAGGCCCTGTGGCTCAGTCCTCAAGCCGCCAAGGTGGAAACCGACGGTCCGGACCCGCATGAAACAGACAGAACGGATTGCCGCTTGGGTCGGAAAAATAGGCCGTCCTCCAGCGAAAGCTTTCGTCTTTCGGGGCCGTGTCAAACGGGATCCCTCTCTCGCACAGCTCGGTATAGGTGCGATCGACGTCATCCACCTCAAAGTAAATCACCGTGTCGCCCGCAACCGGTGCGTCCGAGACGTAGAATGAAAACGTGCTGGTTCCCGATGGCATCTCGAACCGCGCATATTCATCGCGTTCTGATACGATCAGGCGCAGACCCAGCTTGGAATAAAACGCGGCGCTTTCGTGAAAGTCGCGCACAGCAACGGTCACTTGATTGAGATCCATCCGCCCGCTCCTGTCTCAGACACTGCCTAATGCAGGCTCAGCAGCACTTCGATATCCCGCAATGTCAGTCTTTGCAGCAACTCACGATCCTCTGCGCTCAGCCGACCACCGGTTTTGATCGTCTCATGCAAAAGCGCGGCAATGCCTGCGGTGGGCATGTAGTACACGTTCGGATCTTCATGGCTCATATCTGAGACCAGCTTTTGCAAAAGCCGCTTTTGCCGTTCTCCATCGAGGTCTTTGCGCTTGTCGTGTAGCATGACACCGCCCTTTTCGCCGCTGACATGGGCGTCACGATAACAGCGGTCGGCCCGTCGGCAAAGCGCTCCTGGTGATGTCGGCGTGATCTGGTCACGTCGCGGCACGCGTAGGGCGGGGAGCACCCCGCCGTGTCGCGCGCAAACGAGTGGAACTATTCGCCCAGCTTTGCATGCACCTCAGCAAGGTCGATCTCTCCGATCGGCATCTTGTTGGCAGGGTTTTCAAAGTCGTATTTGAACAACTCGAAATCGCGTTTGTAGATCTCATAGATCAGATGCATCGACAGATCGTCAAAGTAATCTTCCACCGGGTGCGCCCGCGTGGGCCCGTGCCCTTCGCTTTCGTTGAACCGCGGGATCTTCTTTAGGTCGATCTTTTTGGGTGTCTTGATCCCCTTGAGGACTTGTCCCATGCCCTCGTTGAACGTCTCGGTCCAAAAGATCTTGTCGTACCGCCCGCCGCTCATGATGAATGTCGACACATGCCCCGACATCGCAGACCAGTGGATGTCCGGCTCCATCGGCCTTCGCCAGCGTATGGTGTCGCGCGCAAACAGCAAAAACCGCCGGAAGCTCTGGATCTGGTCAAAATCTTCCTTGCCGTCATCGCCGCCAACCTCAACCCCGTACTTCTGGACCAAGAGCGGTACCAACTTGCCGCGATACCGAGAGCCGTTGCGCTGAATGCCGCATATCTTGTCAAAAAAGCTAGACAGGATGCGCGTGTACGGGTTGCGCACGCAGGTGAACGCATAGGATTTATGCGTCTCCACATTTGCGATGATCTTGTCCTGGCTGTCTTCACGCGCCCATTTATGCAGACCCTCGACCGCGTCGTGTATATCGCCGTCAAAGAACGTCCCGTGATCGGAGTAATACATGATCTGTCCGATGGTTGAGCACGCGCATTTGGGCACAACGCGATAGACCACACTCTCGCTCTCGGTCATCCATGTTCCTGGAAAACCCATCACCTAGCCTCCAAACTTAGCCTGCTCGTCTTTGTTGAGACCTTAGCCGCCCTAAATTACATCGGAAAGGGAGTTTATTCAGCCTCTCTTCACCGGTATCAGTATAAACAGACAGAGCAGTCCGGGGTAGTTTGTTTCCAAAATGGCAAAAATTGCTTATATTTTGCTGTGCCACAAAGATCCTGACGCCATTATTCAGCAGGCCAGGCGCCTGACGGCTGTGGGTGATTTCATGTCGATCCACTTCGATGCCCGCGCCCGAGCCGAGGATTATCGCAAAATCAAAGATGCGCTGGGGGACAATCCCAATGTCACCTTTGCCAAACGCAGATGCAAATGCGGTTGGGGTGAATGGTCGTTGGTGCAGGCCACGCTACACGCGGTGGAGGCGGCCGCACAGGTCTTTCCTCGCGCCACACATTTCTACATGCTTTCAGGGGATTGCATGCCGATCAAATCTGCCCGGTATGCCCATGATTTTCTCGACGAAGAGGATGTGGACTACATTGAAAGCTTTGATTTCTTCGACAGTGAGTGGATCAAGACCGGCATCAAAGAAGAGCGGTTGATCTATCGTCATTTCTTCAACGAACGGAACAACAAAAAGCTCTTTTACGCCTCTTACAAGTTACAGCGCCGCCTTGGGCTCAATCGTGAGATCCCCGGTGATCTGCAAATTCAGATTGGCAGCCAATGGTGGTGCCTGCGTCGCACAACCATCGAATGGATTTTGAATTTCACGCGCAAGCGGCGCGACGTCATGCGGTTTTTCCGCACCACATGGATCCCCGACGAAACCTTCTTTCAGACCCTGGTCCGTCACTTGGTGCCCGATACTCAGATCCGTACGCGCACGCTCACGTTTTTGATGTTCACCGATTACGGGATCCCGGTGACCTTCTACAATGATCACTTCGATCTGCTGAAATCCCAAGACAGTCTTTTCGCCCGAAAGATCAGCCCCGAAGCGGTTGAGCTCAAACGCAGGCTCGGCGCGCTTTACGCGGATGACAGCGCTCAGTTTCAGATCTCGGATGAGGGCAGGAACCTGTTTGAGTTCCTCACTGGCCGGGGCCGCATCGGGCGCCGCTTTGCCAGCCGGTTTTGGGAAACCGAAAGCACGCTGGGCCGGCACCGCAAGTTGATGATTGTGGTGTGCAAGAAATGGCACGTGGCCAAGCGCATGCTGGAACAGATACGCCAGGCCACCAATGTGCCCGCGATTGAATACCTGTTTAGCGAAGAGCACACGGCGCTGCCGGATCTGGGCGGTATTCAAGCCACGCTTGGCAAGCGCACGCGGCACCGCCGGGCGCTCATGCGCGTTCTCTTCGACTACTTCAAAACCGATGAAATGATTATTTGCCTTGATCCGTCGAACCTGGATCTGATGCATGATTTCGGATCGGACCGGTCGACCACGAAATTTCTCGAGATCAAGTGCGAGTTTTCTGATGACTACCTGATTGGCCATGCCAAACGCGTGGGCCTCGCCGGAGAACAAACACCCCAGGATACGCTGGAGCGTCTTTTGCCCACCATTCGCGGTGACATCACGTTCGAAAGCGATCGCATCAGAGATGAAGATTTTGAACATCACTGCATCGTCTCGCAGACCGCGCCGACCGAGGACAACGCAGAGCAAATCGCACAGTTTCTTGATATTCACATGGACAAGGCGATAGACATCGCGAAAACGCCGTATCTCTTTGCCGATTAAGGACTGTCCATGGCCCACACCTATGATGATCAGAACATCTTTGCCAAAATTCTGCGCGGAGAGATCCCCAATTCCACTGTGATTGAGACCGATCACACCCTGGCCTTCCAAGACATCAATCCCCTTGCACCCGTCCATGTTCTGGTGATCCCCAAGGGCGCCTATGTCAGCCATGATCACTTTGCAGCAGTGGCGTCAGAGGCCGAGATCATCGACTTCATGCGCGCCACGGCCGAGGTCTGCCGCATGACTGAGCTGAGCCTGGGGGTCGATGGTGACGGGTACCGGGTGATTTCCAATTGCGGTGCGGACGGGGTGCAGGATGTGCCCCATTACCACCTGCACGTCCTCGGTGGCCGCAATCTCGGCCGCATGGTCAACACGCCCGACTAAGTGGCGCGCGCGGCTTTCCAGATCAACGGCAGGGCCGTCGCTCCGGGCAGCCAAGAGATCGTGGATGTGCCCGTCTCGGTGCTCTCGGATCACACGCCCGTGTCGATGTCAGTGCATGTGCGTCACGGCAAACGCGACGGCCCGGTTGTATTTGTCAGCGCGGGCATCCACGGCGACGAAGTGATCGGCGTCGAGATCATCCGCCGCGTCCTCAACACCCCCACGCTCGCGTCTCTGCGCGGCACGCTTCTGGCCGTGCCGATTGTGAACTCCTTCGGCTTCATAAACCGCTCGCGCTATCTGCCCGACCGCCGGGATCTCAACCGCGTGTTTCCCGGCAGCACCGCAGGGTCCCTGGCGGCGCGCCTTGCGCATCGCTTTCTGCATGAGGTGGTGATGCCGTCGGATCTGGGCATTGATCTGCATTCGGCGGCCGTCCATCGCACCAACTATCCGCAGATCCGCATCACCCCGGGTGACAAACGGATGGAAGAGTTGGCGCGTGTCTTTGGTGCCCCGATTGTGATGCGCTCCCCGCTGCGGGATGGCTCCTTGCGGAAGGCCGCACGCGGTTTGGGCAAGGACATTCTGCTCTTCGAGGCGGGCGAGGGCCTGCGCTTTGATGAGTTTGCCATTCGCGCCGGTGTTGCCGGTGTCCTGCGTGTGCTCAACCAACTCAAGATGCTGCCGTCCAAGGGTATTTCCAAACCCAAAGGCGCCACGCAGTTCTGCCCTGCCTCCACATGGCTGCGGGCCCCGATGGGAGGCATCCTGCGCCTTTATCGCTCCGACGGCGAATTCGTCCAGAAAGGGGAGCTGATGGCCGCCGTTGCCGACCCGTTCGGAGAAACAGAGCGCACCATAGAGGCCCCGTTCAGCGGCATCATCGTCGGGCGCGCCGTTATGCCCATCGTCAACGAAGGCGATGCCGTCTTTCACCTGGGCCGCGTGGGGTCGATGCAAAAGGCCGAGGACGCCGTGGAAGACCTGAGCGCTCAGCTCTCCGACGACCCAATGTTCGATGAAGATGAGATTATCTAGACCGCTGAAGGTTTCCCTGCGGCAACGGATATTGCCCAAGGAGCGCCGCTAAGGCTGCATAAACGCGCCACCGGATAAGCGGCACAGCCACCCATTGCTGCGCCTCTTTCGATGCCTCGCGATTCAGATGTATGACGACTTTCTTGGCAGAAGGGTCTGCAAAGAGCAGGCTTTCACCGCGTCCAGAAACCCTTTCTCGGCACGGGACACGAGCAACGCGATGTCCCGATCACCAGACCGCTCTTTTCTCGCTGGTGCGCGCAACGCAGGAGAGGTTTGCGCCTTCTCAGCCGGGCGAGAGCGCGTCTTTTCCTGCCGGGGCTCCGGGCCACGCTTTGCCGACGTGGATGCGCGATCTGCCTGGGTCGCTTTTTTGTGCTCTGCTTTTTGCTCCGCTTGCTGCTTGGCACGCGCGTCTTTCTGGCGCTGGAAAGTCTGGCGACGCATGCGCTCTGCCATTTGCTCACGCTTTGCGATGATCGCCTTTAGCTTTTCAATGTCGCCTGGCTTGCACGCAGAGACAGCATCGAAGGCCACGTTGATCTCGGCCAATCGCTTGTTTGCGCCTTCGGGATCGGTGCGTGCGGTATCCGGGTGGTAACTGCGCACAAGCCCGCGCCACGCCTTGCGAATTGCGGCCTCATCATCGGTCGGTGCGATGCCCAAAATCTCAAATGCTCTCTCAAGATCTGTCACGGTCTCTGCCCAGTCATTGCATTAGTGGTAAGTTTTCTTAAACGTTTAAATAACTTCGAGACGTATTTGCGTCGATCTTTTACTTACCTATTGGTTAATCACTGCGGCTGTGGGGATCTGGGCGTCCATCGCGGGCCGGATCGGGCGTTTCCTTGGTGGAGCACTCAAGGCAAACCCCGCCATAATGACCTGACCAAAAGCCATTCTCATGGTCACGGTCGCCGTGCAGCCGACATCTCGGGATCAGGACCGATCATCAGTTCTCTATCTATGGTCGGGGATTGATACTTCGGGCCGACGGGCCATTCTCGAGCCAAGCCTTGAAGGAAGGGACGGCGGACGAATTGGACGCTAACGGCAGTTTACCCTCGTCAACGGTTTGTTTCCCAAAAAGCGCCAATATGAACGCCACGACGTGCTAAAATTCAACGGTTGTTTATGAGTTGCGAGGTTTGAATATGAATAAGTCCAAGGTAGTGGCGCATCTAAATTGCGAAATTAAGCTGCGTTTTCACGGTCGTACCAAAAACGAGATTGAACGAGATCTAATGAACGAAGGTTGGTCCATCGGTGCTATTCGTGAGGCACTGAGCGGCGCGGCGCACTTGTCCGCGAAAGACCCGAGTTTTAGACCCAACGCTCGCTAAGGGTGCTATTTTAACTCGGTTGGGCGCCGAGCTCTCACATCTTCCGCGTTACTTGCCGATGCCTGACTGCACCATGTGTTCTTTGAGAACCTCTGTTGCCGCAGCATCCACTCCGGCAAGCGTGTCACGTTCGCTCGGATCCTGAGCTAAACGCAAAAGCTCATCGTGCAGATCGCTTATCACTTCCGGCGAGGATTGCGCGATGACGAGAACGATCATCGCCCATTTCCATTCTGCGTCCTGTCCAGCCAGTACATTTCTGACATGTGGCACGATTTCTGCTCCTGCGTATTGCAAGACAGATGCAAGAGGCTCGGCCACCGGCCAGTTTGCGTCTTGAACCCATTCCAACAATTCGGGGATGGCGCTCGTTGAGCGCCGGAAAACCCATTTCCTTTGCCCGATTCGTGGCTGGTAAATCGTGTTTGTCTTTGGGAATGCAGCTTTTAATGCTCATTTCTCGACGCTAGCCATCATGAATGATTGGCACAATGCTCTCAGAGCGGACGTCGGACCTTTTTGACGGGCGGATTTGGTCGGAAACAATGCCAGAATACCACTTTGCAAGCAGAGCCGACCTTTGCTGTGACCCCGCCCCTAAAAAGCCCGAAGGACGTGAGGGATCAGGTATGGCAAGGTCTGGTCTCTTTTGGTCTGTGAAAGGACTTTATCCCCACAAACTGTGTACAAACGTGTGGAGAACGTCGTTAAGAAATGTAAATTTTTTATTACATACATACCTGTAAACTAAACTGAGCACTTTTTAGGCAAACCCAATGTCTTGAAAGAACGAAGAAACTCCAAGAGCAGCGTTCTCGGCGGCCTTAAATTAAACGGCAGGCGTACGCGGGAGCCAAGCTTTCGCTTTGTTAACTTTCTCTGCCATATCAACTTGCAAGCGTGATGTTCGCGGCCGTAACCGGCAGTTTGTCGCTGTCTCAATGTCGGTAAGATTTGATTTCGGAGCAGACATTCGCGGCACTGCGGACCGATAACTGCGCAGGGCAAACGGGGCTTTCTCACGAAATGCGCGCGGGCAGTTGTCAAAGCGTTCGGTTGCAGCGATGCTCGCTGATGAATTCAATCTCTTAGCCATCCCAGCATTGGAAGCCGCAATGCCCGCGAAAGACTTCGTGAAAGAGTACGAAACGGCCCTCGGAACCCAAGATTGGGCATCCGTTGAACCGCTGATTGATGACGAGGCCGTGGTGATCTTTTCGAATGGCGCATTGCACGCGGGCAAAGAGGCGATCAGGGTCGCGTACCAACACAACTTCAATACGATAAAGAGTGAAGAGTACCGGATCGACAACGTTCACTGGCTTTTAGCGACGGCGGACGCCGCAGCTTACAGTTTTGAGTTTCATTGGATTGGCGAAATTGGAGGGCGTGAAGCTTCGGGCGCGGGACGTGGCACCACGGTTTTGGTCCGCAAAGCTGACCGTTGGCTGCTGGTTGCAGAGCAGTTGGGGCCAAAGGCGTAGCCACGCAACGCTGTGCTTGGCATGGCAGCATCTGACAGGTATCAGTTCTTGCCAGACAATCGCTGTTGGGAAGATTGGGCGCTAGTAGCCGCCAGCTTTGTGGGCAAAAAACACCTTCGTGACGTCTTCTTGGATATCCCACGTTACGCGTGTCCCATCCCTGATCATATAGGTATCTGCGGCCTCAAGGCTGACCGTCTCTCCCGTTGCTTGATCTGTGATGCAGCATCTGCCGCGGAGCAGGGTCATCAATTCATCGCCCAGCTCGGTGCACTCAAATGTGCCCACCGTACACCGCCAAATGCCGCGTCGGGTCACATGAGCCGGCCCTACTGAGTCCAACCGGACAGTCGCGCTGGGGGCGCCTGAAAGAATGCGATAGTCTCTCTCAGTTTTGTCAAAGGGCCAGTCGTCCAGCGTACCGACATCGTCCCCCGGTCGATAGAGCATCACGTCTTTCTCATGTACCCGTTCGGTGCGTAGGTGGCATTGGGCCCGAACATGTCACAGTAATATTCATCGACCTCAAACACGCCGGGATGGGCGGCATAGTAATCCTCGATCGCCTTCGAGGGACCGCCACCGTAATTGTCAGCGACACCCAGTTCCGTCATCACACCGTCTTCCATGCAGAGCATTTCTCCCCCTTGCATGTGTTTGCCGAGGAATTCCAAAGCTGCCATGCAGCAATCATAGGTGTGCGCGCTGTCCTCGAGCACAAACCACGGGCGCGGCGCCGACCAGATATCAAACGCATCAAAGGATGCGCCCAGATCCATCACATCGCCTTCGATGTAGGTCACACGCGGATCCGTGACCTGGGGCTTTTTCACATCGATCGAAAAGATCGGCGTTTGCCGTCCATAGTTGTTCACTGTGTCGGCCATCCAGATGGCGCTCGCTCCGTGGTGGCTGCCGATCTCAATGATCGTCGCAGGTTCCAGATCCCAGATTGCGCGGGCCTGAATGGCGGCGTCTATCGGGCTGCGAAGGCACTCGATGCCCTTGTACTGATAGGCCATCACGCCGTCCTGATATTTGCGCAAGAAGGGATACTCGAAGTGGGATTTGAAGGAGCGCATAACCGGCCTTTTCTGATGCAGTGACGCGGGCACCTAACCGGGACAGGCAGGTGGGGTCAATCGGCATGAAAAACACCATCGGTCACATGATCGGCATGATACCCCTTGAGCGCTGCGGCAAAAGACCCGATATGCACCGTCATGGAAAACACGTCTCCTGCCTCTCCCATGACTGTGCGCGACCGCGTCGGCGCAATCATGGATGGGCGCATGGTGCAGAATTTCATCCTCGGGGTGATCCTCTTTAATGCTGGCATCCTTGGCCTTGAGACCTCGAGATCAGCCATGGCAGCAGCGGGCCCGCTCATCCTCCTGCTCGATAAGATTTGCCTGAGCATCTTCATCGTTGAGATCGTGCTAAAGCTCTTCGCCCGCGGGGCGGGCTTCTTCCGTTCTGGCTGGAACATATTCGATTTCACCATCGTCGCGGTGTCGCTTGTGCCCAATGCTCAGGGACTCTCTGTCCTGCGCGCCTTGCGGATATTGCGACTGCTGCGCGTTGTCTCGGTCGTGCCCTCGCTGCGCCGCGTGGTCGAAGGCCTGATGAACGCGATGCCCGGCATGGCATCGGTCTTTATGCTGATGGGCCTCATTTTTTACATTGGCGCCGTGATGGCCACAAAACTCTTCGGCGCCAGCTTTGACGAATGGTTCGGCACCATCGGCCGCTCTGCCTATTCGCTCTTCCAGATCATGACGTTGGAAAGCTGGTCCATGGGCATCGTCCGCCCCGTGATGGTTGAGTACCCCTATGCCTGGCTGTTCTTCGTGCCTTTCATCCTGGTCACCACATTCGCGGTGGTGAACCTGGTCGTGGGTCTGGTGGTGAACTCCATGCAGGACGCCCACGCGGTCGAAGACAACGCCCGCACGGATGATTACCGCGACGAGGTGCTCTCGCGCCTCAAAGACATCGAAGCCAAGCTGGGCGATCTCGACAAGAACCGCTGACCCGAAAGTGCGATCACGAACAGGCATCCAGCGCGATGCGGATCTCAGCTCTCGTTCCGTTCGAAACGGGAACCTCGCCTGCAAACGTAAACCCACCATCCTGCAACGCGATGGGTTCCACAGAGGCGCCTGCCCTCAAGTCTTCGCCGCCTGACACGAAGAAAAAGTCAAAAGCAGTGTATGTCTTATCCGTGACAACGCTGAGCGAAACGCCGTCACCTTTTGTGTCGATAAGGTAGTACCCTTCCCCCAGTGTGCATGATGGCGCCTCTAGCGTGTATTGCTCGCCGGCAACCTCCACCGTTGAAGACATCGCAACCGAAGGCATGACGAAAGCCGTGAAGCATAAAAGGTGCAAACGCATGAAGGACCTCAAGTCTTGAACCACCCGACCATACATGATTCCCGTGGCGTTTTCTGCAGGTGATGCTCGCGGTCTTCGGATCCTAACCAAAACGCATTGCGCAAACCCGACTGTGTCCGCGTCCGGGCGTCCTGACCCACCCATTGAAGCCTATCGCGACCGCGTCAGTTTCAAAAACACGTCCTCCAGATCCGCCTGCTCCGTGCGCATATCCGAAATCACAATCCCCGCGGCGCGCACGCGAGCAAGCACCGCATCCGCCGTCATGTCCCGCGCGTGATAGGAAAGCTCCATCGTCCCATCATCGCGCCGCACGGCGTGAAGGCCCTGTCCGCCGGGCATCACATCCGCCGGGCCCTCAGCCCGGATCACAATGCGCCGTGTATCCAGTTGACCCAAAAGCGCACGCGTCTTGTCTCGCACCACCAAACGCCCGTGATTGATGATCGCAATCTCGTCGCACATTTCCTCGGCTTCTTCGAGGTAATGCGTGGTCAGAACAATCGTCATCCCCTGCTCATTGAGCCGTCGCACATTCTCCCACAGCATCTGCCGCAGCTCGATATCCACGCCCGCCGTCGGTTCATCCAGCACAAGAATATGCGGGTGATGCACCAGCGCCTTGGCCAGCAACAGCCGCCGCCGCATGCCACCCGAGAGCGTGCGGGCATAAGCCTTGGCTTTGTCCTGCAACCCCACAAGCTCCAGGATCTCATCACTGCGCCGCTGTGCCTTGGGCACGCCGTAAAGGCCCGCTTGCATCTCCAACGCATCGCGCGGGTTAAAGAACGGATCAAGGTTTAGCTCCTGGGGCATCACGCCGATGGCCGCACGGCTCTGGCGTGGGTTCACATCCTGATCAAACCCCCAGATCGTGACCTGCCCGGATGTCTTACGCACAAGCCCCGCCAGAACGTTGATCAACGTGGATTTGCCCGCGCCGTTGGGTCCGAGCAGGCCAAAGACAGAGCCCGCTGGAATATCCAGATCCAGACCCTTGAGCGCGTGTTTGTCGCCCTCGCGCCCGCGATAGATCTTCGTCAGACCTTTGATATCAATCGCTGTCACTTGCACCCGCTGACATCTAAAGCGTTTCGAGAAAAACGTGAATTACAACTTTTCTCGAAACGCAGTCCAACATTCATAAGAAGCATGCGTGTAGGCTTTCGGTCATGTCTCAAGTCAAAGTCGAAACGACTTGGCAAACAGGGGCGCAGAAACCACCCCGAAAGCGCACCAGATTTACGGGATTCTTTTGCAGCGCAAAACAGGGTAGGGTGCCCGAAAGGCAAGAGACCAAAAAGCAGATAGCCATGGCCAATCAACCCCTCAAAGGCTGGGCGCGCCTCGTGGCCGCTTATCACAACTCGCGCGCGGGATTTCTCGATGCCTGGCAGGGTGAGGAAGCCTTTCGACTTGAAATCATTGTCTTTCTCGTGTCGATCCCGGCGGCGCTCTGGCTGGCGCCCAACCTCTTTCAGGCCGCACTCTTGATGGCCTCGGTACTGCTCATCGTGATTGTCGAGGTTTTGAACAGCGCCATTGAAAACGTGGTCGATCGCATCGGTCCGGAACGCCATGAGCTGTCACGCAAAGCCAAGGACTTGGGGTCTCTGGCCGTTCTGCTCGCCGCCCTTCTGGCCGGCGTGATCTGGATCGCCGCGATCGTCCAGGCCGCGA
>ERZ1740068.315-NODE-315-length-26749-cov-8.996554_pt1 | contig 26749 bp, 12 predicted proteins | sample MGYA00581735_ERZ1740068 | MGnify/ENA primary metagenome ERZ1740068 (study PRJEB43018, sample SAMN04849740) | marine metagenome | isolation source: floating plastic debris | place: Pacific Ocean | collected 2008-08-30 | study: EMG produced TPA metagenomics assembly...
TTCCCCGACTCTTCCGCGAGCGCAGTAGCTACTCTGCGGAGGCGCTGAGTCGATAAGAAGCTATTGGCCGACAGAGATGCCTCGTACCCTTGGGTCGGGGTTGGTTCATTCGGTCAGCACATTAACCAAAACTGTCACTGCAATTACAGGAAATTAACTCCTGTGATACTTACAGCGGCGAAAACCAAGACTTACTACCATGAATCAAACAAATCCTGAGATTACTGAAAAAGCCAATGAGCTGTACTGGCTCAATAAGCTGAAAAACATACGGGCTGGGACTTTTTTTGTAGCTGATAATTCCAATTACGCAAAAGACAGTACCGAAGTCATGGTATCCATAGAAGAGGATTTGGTAAAGCTTTTGGAAACCAGATCGAAGGGGAATGAATTGAGCAGGTATGTGATCCTGCTCACGGCTTTGAAACTCCTGTTTCATGCGTATCGCAAGGAATCACCCTTTGTTTTTTCGACACTTCCCGGAGCTGCCGGAAAGGAGCAGGAGGGCGCTTATTGCTTTCATGCACCATTTCAGGAAGAGGATACTTTGATTGCCTGTCTCAAACGTGTACAGCAGGAGCTGTTTCAGGTGCAGGATCACGCTGAGGTAGACATGGCGCATATACTGCACAAGTTTAAGAACCTGCATTCGGGTTTGGCTGGACATTTGTTCAATGTGGGGATGACAATAGGCGGAATGAATGTGTCTTCATTGGCCGATGCCCGGGTTGATACCCATTTTCATTTCGATTTATCAGGAGATACCGCTCAGCTTGCTGTCAAAGTAGCGGAACCTGAAAGCGAGACCTTTCTAAGCAACCTTGCCCGGCATTTACTATTGGTCATTGGCCAGTTGTTGAATGATGCTCACTCCCCTTTAAAAGATCTATCGCTGATAGCAGCATCAGAGCATATCCCGCTGGAAACAAATGCACAAGGACCTTCGCAACCGGTACCACATTCCCTGGTTGCCTTATTTGAACAGCAGGCGATTCAGTCACCGGAGGCCACTGCGGTAGTTTTTGAAGACATTGCGCTCACTTATACTGAGCTCAATCAGCACGCTAATCAATTGGCCAGGCTATTGGTCAATGAGCATCAGGTAGCGGTAGGAGATAAAGTAGGTGTTCTATTCTCCCGCTCTCACAGGAACATCATTTGCATGATGGCGATCATGAAATCGGGTGCGACTTATGTGCCGCTGGACGATCAGATGCCACTTTCACGGATCGAACACATTGTAGATGTGACCCAACCGAAAGTGATTTTCACGGAAGACATCGTGGCTGCAAGATGCGAGTATCAACACCCGGAATTGATCAATTACGATCAGCTGGATCTTTCAGGTCAGCCAGCTCAAAACCTGGATACCGCCTTTGATTTGGAGTTGCCCGCTTACATGATTCATACTTCCGGCTCCACCGGAAACCCCAAAGGAATCCTGCAGACACATAGCACATTGGCCAATCTGGTGCAATGGCAGGAAGCACATACTGACATTGGTCGCAAGCGCAAGTTCCTGCAATATGCGTCGTTCCATTTTGATGTTTCATTACAGGACTTTTCTTACATCCTGTGTACCGGAGGTGAATTACACATCTGCAGCGAAGACATCCGGCTCGATTTTGAGGCATTGTTGCAATATGTCATTTCCAATGAACTGGATGCCATTTACCTTCCTTTTTCGGTTTTCAGTAACTTCTTTCAGATCAATGAACTGGCAGCATTTGAAGGGCATCATTTAAAACACTTGATCACTGGTGGTGAACAGGTCTTGATAGGCGATGGTATTCGGGAGTTTCTGCTGAAATACCCCGAGGTACAGCTCCACAATCAATATGGACCTTCGGAGACGCACGTGGTTACCGCCCATACCATTTCGGGGAACGATGATTTGATCCCCAGGCATCTACCCATCGGGAAACCAGTTTCCAACACCCGCATTTATATCGTAGATGAACAAAACAGGCTGGTGCCCGAGGGAGTCCTTGGAGAAGTATACGCCTCTGGTGCCAACCTGGCGCAGGGTTACCTCAACGCAGACGAAGGCAATGCCAGCAGATTTGCGACCGTCAGCATTCAGGGGCGACCCGGGGAGCGGGTCTATAAAACCGGAGACAAGGCACGTTGGTTGCCCGGTGGCATCATCGAGTACCTGGGCAGGTCCGATGATCAGGTCAAGGTGCAGGGATACCGGATAGAACTTGGGGAGATCATTACGGCCATGTTGCAATATCCGGCGGTGACCGAAGCGGTTGTGATCACTGCAGAGAAAAATGAAAGAACCTATTTGATTGGCTACCTCATCAGTGAAGAAGAACAGGATGTGAATGAGCTCAGAGCGTTCCTGTCGCAAAGACTGCCTGCTTACATGGTACCTGCGCATTTGGTACAAATCGGGTCTTTTCCATTGACTGCCAATGGTAAACTGGATAAGAAGAGGTTGCTGGCGACCACGGAATTTGCCAATCCCAACAAAGCACAATACAAAGCGCCGGAAAATGAGATGGAGGAGCGTGTGGTGGATATCTGGGCAGAAGAACTACAATTGAAGCAATTGGGTACGGCAGATAATTTCTTTTCTGTCGGGGGCGACTCTGTCCTGGCCATTCGCGTAGTGAGTTTGATCAATAAGGCATTTGGCGCACACATTGAAGTAAAAGACATTTATCAGGCTCCTACAATAGCGCAATTGGCCGGTCGCATTGAGCAATCCATCTCGATGGAGCGCGATAGTGGGGTCTTGCAGCAAGTCCGGGCTGAGATAGATTCCTTTAAGCGTACCGCAGAAGGTGATGAGCGGCAAAGCAAGCACCTGCCGTCTGATTATGAAGACATTTTCCCGGTGAGTGCCATCCAGTATGGGATGATCTATCATAACCTGCTGGCACAGGGATCTGCCATCTATCACAATCAAAGTACTGTGAGTTTCATAGATGAAGCATTCGATTTTGAACTCTTCAAAAGAGCACTCTTTATGATGGTTCAGAAGCATGCCATGATGCGGACAAGTTTTCATTTCTCCACTTTCCCGGAGCCAGTACAGATTGTTCATCGCGCTGCGGAGTCGGAGGTCCGGATTACTTTTGAGAATTTGACCGAATTGAGCAAAGTTGCACAGTCTGCCCACATCCAGGATTTCATGGATGCCGACCGGAATAACCCATTCGACGTCACCATTTCCGGCCTGTACCGCATGGTGATCTTCCAACTGAGTGAAAAAGAATATACGATGCTTTGGGTGTTTCATCACGCCATCCTGGATGGTTGGAGTGAGGCCTCTTTCAAGACTGAACTCAATAATACCTATCGCACATTGAAAGAAGATGAGCGTTTTGAATTGACGCCGCTTGGTTTGACTTACAAAGACTACGTCATCAATCAGCGGGTCTATCAGCAGCGTAAGGAGGTTGCTGAATACTGGGAGCGACAGTTTGAGGATTTTGAAAAGACGCCGCTGCCATTGTCAAAAACAGTAGGGGTTGACACGGACCATACACTGAGAAGCCGTTCTCTGAGGATTCCGGAGGCCCTTGTGCAGCAGCTGGGCGAATTTGGAAGAGACAACACGCTGGCACCAAAGGATATTTATCTGGCGGCTTTTGCCTACCTGCTATCCCTGATCACTGCCAAGAAAAAGGTGACGCTTGGCCTGGTAGCCAATGGAAGACCAGAGCAGGAAGATGGTGACAAAGTCATTGGGTGTTTCCTGAATACCGTACCATTTACAGTAGATGTGGCTCAGTATGATACCTGGCAGCAATTGATTGCAGGAGTGAAAGTTTTGTACCATGAGATCAAGTCTTATGACAAATTATCACTGCAGGAAATTAGCAGGATCAATCAAGCGGTCACACAGCGTACGTCAGATTCCACCAACCCTTTGTTTGACATTCTTTTTGATTATGTAGACTTCCACATCTACAACAATCTGCAAGAAAACGGACAGTCTGCCGACGATGAGTTTGTAGACCGCAATGACCAGTTAAATACCTTCTTCAATACGCAGGTCATCAAAGAGCGGGGCGTGATCAGCGTTGCTTTCGGTTACCTCAATGAACTCTACGGCGACAAAGAAATAGATCGGATTTATGGCTATTATCAGAGAATTTTGGAGGCAATGGTCACCGATCAGACTGCCCGCATCAATTCTGATCAGGTCATTGGCCAAGAGGAGGTAAAACGTCTTCTGACTGCCAGTAAGTGTGACCTGATGACGGATTATGTGAGTCAGGATAATACTTTGGTAGCGCTCTTTGAACAACAAGTAGCAGCATCACCAGATGCCGTGGCAGTGGTGTACGAAGGGGAACAGCTTACTTATGGTGAACTCAATCAAAGAGTTAATCAGCTCTCTCAATACATTAGTCAACATCATGAGGTGGGAAGTGGGGACTACATCGGTGTTTTGATGGGTAGGTCCCAATGGGCCGTTGTTGGAATCCTGGGTGTCCTGAAAGCAGGGGCTACTTACCTGCCGTTGGATGTGGCATTGCCTAAAAGCAGAATTGAATACATTCTCGAAGACACGCAACTGAATTTACTCATTACCGATCAGGAAATTGAGGAGGATTTTCCGGAAATTGAAGTCATTCAGGTTGGGCAAGTCATGGCCTCAGCGCCTGAGGCACCATCGGAAAACCCTGCACTCAAGGCCAGTAGTGACGATAATGCCTATATTATCTATACCTCTGGTTCTACCGGCAATCCCAAAGGCGTAGAGGTGAGTCACCGAAACGCTTCTGATCTGTTGCTCATTGCTGCAGAGACCCTGTCTTTTTCTGAAAAGGACAACTGGCTGCAATTTCACTCCATCACTTTTGACCTGTCGGTATGGGAAATCTTTGGTGCATTGACTACCGGAGGTAAGGTGGTCATCATTGCAGAGGAGGCGAGGAAAGATCCCCGAAGTATCTCATCCCTCATCGTGCAGGAGCAAATCACCATCCTTCATCATGTGCCGAGTATGTTCTACCTGCTGGCCAATCAATTCATTGACAATGCGATGGACTTGTCGCATGTGCGAATCGCCATTTTTGGTGGTGAGGCACTGAACCCCAAGTACCTGAAGGAGTTCCAGGGAGTGTACCCCAACGTCAAACTATACAACATGTATGGCATTACGGAAACGACCGTTTACACTACTTTCAAACTCCTTGAAAAAGCAGATTTCGAAAAGGATACCAGCAACATCGGTAAGACACTGCCGGGTGCCGGTGTTTATCTGCTGAATGAAGAGGCAAAGCTGGTGCCGGAAGGAGTGATGGGTGAATTGGTCGTGGCAGGAACAGGTGTGACCAGGGGTTATTTGAACAAAGAAGTCCTGACCAATGAAAAATTCATTCAGGACCCATATCATAAAGATGGATTGATCTATCGGTCCGGAGATTTGGGCATTTTGCTGGAGAATGGAGACATTCAGTACATCTCTCGAAAAGATGATCAGGTCAAGATAAGGGGGTATCGCATTGAATTACAGGATATTGAGTCAAACTTAGTCCAGTATGAGCAAATCACGAGGTGCGTGGTGTTGGTATCACATGACAAGAACAGTGCTCCTGCGATACATGCCTATTACACGGGGCCCGAGACCATTGAGCGGGAGACTTTTATCCAGTTTTTAAACGATAAACTGCCAGCATACATGATGCCAGCGCATTTTATCAAGGTGGATGAGATTCCCAAGACTTTCAATGACAAGGTGGATAAGAAAGCCCTGCTACGCATCCAACCGGAAGCGTTGGATTTTCAGGGAGAGGTGGTACCGCCGGGCACAGATACAGAGCAACAACTACTGGAGATATGGAGTGAGGTGCTCAATGCCACAAATTTTGGAGTAAAGAATACTTTCTATGAGCTGGGAGGTAATTCACTCAATGCCATTCAGATATTATACCATGTGATCAACCGGTTTGATGTCCAGCTGGACTTGAAAATCCTCTTTGAAAATCCGGATATTTCCTCTCTGGCAGCCGAGGTGGATCGACTGCTATGGTTGAATGAATCATCGGACATTGCAGATGATGAGATAGAAATGATCATCTGATTGAAATCGTACTCAAATTTTGAAATTGTAATTCACAATCATGTTAAAAGCTATCAGACTATTTTTTGCCAAGGCGTACCTACTATTCTGCGCGGTATTACATGCAATTCTGGAGCCTGGCTTCGAGAAGCAGGAAAGGATCATGAACATCCTGAGCTACAAATACCGTGACAATGATGTGTTTTTGGTGAGCTTTCCCAAATCCGGTACTACCTGGATGCAGATGACGCTCTATCAGGTATTTTCCGATGGTGAAATGGACATTGACCACATCAGAAATGTGATTCCCTATGTGGAAGAAGGAGAGATTGGCCAGCACAAGAAGCTAAACCGCAGAGTCATCGCATCGCATCTGTACTACGAAGACATTCCGAAGACCAAAGCCAAGTACATCTATGTGATGAGAGACCTGGATGATGTACTGGTGTCGCTTTACTATCACAGCAAAAACTTTGGCTACGAAGGCACTTTTGACCAACATATTGAAAAGTACTTCAAGAAAAAGTACAAAGGAGGGGTCTGGGGAAAACACCTCGCAGGTTGGTTGGAAAACAAGAAAAACCTGGACGTACACTTTGTGAAGTATGAAGATTTAAAGGTAGATTTTCCCAAGCAGCTGGATGAGATTTTGTCATTCTGCGAAGTAGAACTCGACGAAGAGACCAAACAACGGATCATCGAGCGGTCTTCCATGACTTATATGAAAGCACATCAGGAGAAGTTTGATCAGGTGCAATACATCTTGCTGGAGGAGAACTACATTCAAAATAACTTCCTGAGGAAAGGGGAAGTGGGTGATGGAAAGAACTACCTGAGCGATGAGCAGAAAACCATTGCGCAAAAAGAGAAAGAAAACTATACCTTAGCAGTTTATCAATAGGTCATTGGATCTAACAAGACCTCTGAGTCGCATCAACCAGCGATCAGGAATGATTGACCGATAAACAGTGAAAGCCGGGATGGTAAAGACCACCCGCCAATCAACAACCTAACAACCACAATGTCATATGAAACTTAGAACACCATGGAAATATCTCAATTGATCTCCATACTGAAGAGTAAGTCTGTCAAAGTCAGACTTGAAGGAGAAAATCTTAAGATTTCGGCTTCAAAAAAGGCCTTGGACAACGAAGTAGTTGCGCTGCTCAAAGCCCATAAACCAGCCCTGATTGAATACTTGAAAAAGCGTGAAGCCAACACCATAGTCAGGGAAAAGATAGGCCGTGTAGCACCTGCCGACTACTATGAAATCTCTCATGCGCAAAAAAGACTTTGGCTCATCCATCAGATGGATCATAATCCATTGGCTTACAATATCTCAGTCGTTAGGGACCTTGATGGTGGCATTGATATTGCCAGGCTGCGGCGTGCGGTGCATCAACTGGTGGCCAGACATGAGATTTTAAGGACATCTTTCCACCTCAGAGAAGGAAAGCCAGTACAGAAAGTACATGCCGACCTATCAGGTGAAGTGGTTTCTTCCATGTCATTGACCAATCTGGAAGAAGCACAAAGGATTGCAGATGAAGAGCTGTACACCCTATTTGATTTAGAGCAGTTGCCGCTGTTCAAACTGAAAGTACTTCAGCTGGAAGAACAGGTTTTTGTGGTATTCACGGTGCATCACATCATCATAGATGGTTGGTCTATGGACATTTTCTTCAATGACCTCATCCATTTCTATCAAGATCCGAATGATATCAGTAAAAAGCTGCCACCACTTCCCATTCAATACAAGGACTATGCAAAGTGGCAAAGCGACCGCCTTGCCGGAGCACATTCGCCGCAGCACAGCGCATTTTGGCTGGACCAAATGTCGGGAGAGTTGCCTCAGCTGGAGCTGCCATCGGTAAAGCCCAGACCCGATGTGAAGACCAACGAAGGAAAGACACTGAGTTTCCGTTTTGACAAAGAATTGTCCACTTCGATTGGCAGTTTTTGCAATGAGCAACATTTTAGTCTGTTTGTAGTGTTGCTGTCATCCTTCAAAGCACTGCTGTATCACTATACAAGGCAGAAAGACCTGATCGTGGGGGTGCCGGTGGCTGGCAGAGACCATCCTGATTTAGAGAAACAGATTGGTTTTTACGTCAATACGCTTCCTATCAGAACGAAGCTGGATCAATCTGCAAGCTTCAAAGACCTGCTTGAGACCGTCAAAGGGACTTTCGTGAAGGCCCTGGATAATCAATTTTATCCTTTTGACAAGCTGGTAGATGATTTGAAATTACCTTCAGATGCTGGTAGGTCGCCCCTGTTTGATGTGATGGTGGTACTACAAAATGCCTCTTTTGGACCTAAAGAGACGTCTGTAGATACCGAAGCAGAGATTGCACAGAACTATACGACCAGCAAGTTTGATCTTACCCTCAATTTTGAGGAAGACGCGTCGGGTATTGTTTGTCATCTGGAGTTCAGCACAGACCTTTTTGACGATGAATGGATCCACAGGTTGTGGGAGCATCTGCATCAGCTTGTGCAGGAGGCACTGAAAGATATCAACCAACCGCTTGCTGAAATTTCCTACATTAGTGAGCAGGAGCGTAAAGCTTTGTTGCCGGCAACTGGATTTTCAACACAATATCCCAGTCCCCAACTTTCTATTCCGGCGATCTTTGAAGAAGTGGTATTGAAGACTCCTGAGGCAATAGCGGTAAGGTATGGTGAAAACAAAATGACTTATAGGGCACTGAATGTCGAGGTGAACCAACTAGCCCATTACCTGATCGCTCATTATCAACCTGGGCAGGAATCGATTATTGGATTAGAAATCCATGATCCTTTGCTACGCATTGTGGCCATCCTGGCGATTTTGAAATCTGGTGCAGCCTACCTGCCGGTAGACCCCCAATATCCGGCATTGCGGAGAGACTATTTGATCAACGAGAGTAAGGCTGAACTTTTGTTGACGGATACCGATCATCAGGAGAACTCCAGGTCAGTTACTGTTGATTGTGTAAACCTCAAAGCACTGGCTGACAGCGAGTACGCCTCCTCAAACCCTGATATTCCCATTGAAGAGAATGCTCTGGCCTATGTGATCTACACTTCCGGTTCTACAGGCAAGCCAAAGGGTGTCATGATAGAACATCAGAACTGTGTCAATTTTATCATACAAGCTGCTGAACGCTTTGGCATCACGCCAGAAGACAACATTCTTCAATTTTCATCCATCTCATTTGATGCTTCTATTGTCGAGATATTTGGTGCTTTATTGACAGGGGCAGGGCTCACACTGATTGATAGATCGCAACTTCTGGAACCAACAGAATTTGTGGCCGCCTTGAAAGCGGGTGAGGTCACTGTTGCCACGCTGCCACCATCGTACCTCTCAGTTTTTGATCCTTCAGCATTAGGATTTCTGCGGTGTGTGATTACTGTAGGCGAACACGCCATCAAGAAGCAGGCCGATCAATATAGTCAGCTAATGTCTTTCTTCAATGGTTATGGCCCCACAGAATGTACCGTCATCAGCATTACCTATCAGGAGGAAGGGTTGTTCAAACAATTATCAAGTGTACCGATAGGGCTGCCACTGAAAAATACAGCCACCTATATTCTGACAGAAGACCTTCAGTTGGTTCCTGACGGGATGGTTGGGGAACTGTGCATTTCGGGGAAAGGAGTGGGACGTGGGTACCTGGGAAATGAGGAGCTCACTGCTGCAAAATTCATCCCAAACCCTCATGCGCAGGGAGAAAGACTTTACATCACCGGAGATTACGGCAGGCGACTGCCGGATGGCAATATCGAAATACTGGGAAGAAAGGACGATCAGGTCAAAATCAGGGGCTTTCGCATTGAGTTGGGTGAAATAGCAGCAACAATTCAATCCATAGAAGGGGTGGTAGAAGCCATTGTATTACCTGTAGATTCAGAAGAGATAGTGGCATTCGTAGTCATGGAGACGATGGTAGATATTAAATCGATCAAGGCCAATCTCGCGAAAAGGCTGCCAGAGTACATGGTGCCCGGAACCTTCTTTCAAGTGGATCAATTCCCTTTGAACCCCAATGGTAAGGTAGACAAGGCATCCTTGTTATCTCGTCATAAAATCGGTGAGAAGGTGATGCACGCAGCAGCAGAAGGATTGACCGAACTACGGCTGCACGAGGTATTCTCCGGACTTACAGGGTTAGAGAATATCAGCGTGGAAGAAGACCTTTTTGATTTAGGTGTCAATTCATTGGTGGCCATTCGGTCCGTGATGAAAATCAGTAAAGAGTTTCAGGTTGCGATTCAGGTAGCAGATTTGTTTCAATTGAGAACGATTAGAAATATTGCGCAGCTGATAGAAGAGCAAGGCCAAACTCCGTTTGAGCCCATAGTGCCAGTTGCGCAAGCTGATCATTATCCCCTGTCTCATAGTCAGAAAAGGCTATGGGTGCTCGATCAGGTCAACGATGGCGAGAGTGCTTATACAATTCCTTTGGTGTTTCAGTTGAATGGGCGGATTGATGGTAACGTGATGATTGAAGCATTGGAGACCATCGTAGCGCGTCATGAAAGCCTGCGTACCAACTTCATTAAAGTAGAGGGACAGCCGCGCCAGGTGATTACGTCAAATGAGGAAAATCACACGCGTTTTTCTGAGATTGATTGTACGAATCATTCATCAGAAGAGGTGGAAGCGCTGATTGATACTTACACACAATCTTCGTTTGACCTGGAAAAAGATCCGCTATTCAGGGCCTGGTTGTTGCATACCAGTGTTGACAACCATTTACTGGTCATCAACATGCATCACATCATCAGCGATGGTTGGTCTGTGGAGGTGATTTTACGAGAGTTATCTGTGTTGTACACAGCCATGAGCACGGGACAGCAGCACCCATTAAATACACCTAAAGTGCAATACAAAGACTTTGTTGCCTGGCAAAATCAACAACTGCAAAGCACATTGACTTCGGTGAGTAAGTTGTACTGGAAGAGTCTTTATGAGGGTGAACTACCGGTATTAGAGCTGTCCACCGACTATAAAAGACCGGCTTTTCAGTCCTTTAATGGGGACATGGTCCAGTTTGATTACTCAAATCAGCAGGTTGCAGCACTTCGTGCAATCTGGCAACAAAATGATGCCACTACTTTCATGGGACTGCTGGCATTGGTTGAGGTTGTACGTTACCGCGAATCAGGCCAGTCATTTCTGATCATTGGCACACCTATTGCAGGTAGAACACATGAAGACCTGGAAGATCAAATTGGATTCTATGCCAACACACTGGCACTCAGAATACCTTTTCATGCGGATGATGACTACCTTACGTTACTACAAAAAGTAAAGCAATCCACGCTGGGAGCCTACGAGCACCAAAATTATCCATTTGATTTACTGATAGAAGACCTGAACCTTAGCTGGGATTCCAGTCGTTCTCCCCTTTTTGATGTCATGGTATCGCTGAATGGCAGCCTGAGTCCGCAAAACGGGAATGATGACAAGGACCTGAGCATAGAACTGGTGGATACAGCTACCGACAGCAGTAAGTTTGACCTTGACTTTGTATTTAGCGAAAGCGAGGAAGGCATCAGCGGTAGCATCACTTTCAATACAGACCTGTTTCGCCGGGAGCGTATCGAAAGAATGGTGGATCATTTTCAAAACCTGTTGACCGCAATAGTAGAGAGTCCGAAACAACCAGTTCACAGCCTTACAATGGTACCTGCTGAGGCACTGGCAAGAGAGGTAAGTCGATCGCCGGTCAATCGGAGTTTCCATTATGAGGCGACACTGCATGAGCTATTTGAAGCCCAGGTGGAGCGCACCCCGGAAGCAATTGCAGTTGCTTTTGGTGAGCAACAACTGACATATGCGTCGTTAGATCAAAAGGCCAACCAACTGGCTCATTTCCTGATTGATCGTTTTGCGGTCAAGCCGAATGAGCGGATTGGTTTGATGATGGATAAGTCGGAATGGCTGATTGTGGCCATGCTGGGGGTGCTCAAATCCGGAGGGGGCTATGTGCCAATAGATCCTAAAACCCCGGAAGAGCGACGGAATTTTATCCTGGAAGATGCTGCGGCTAAGTGCCTCATCACAGATGCCGATGTCATTACGGCATGCCCTCGGGTAGCGTTCAATGCAACCTCAGAGATATTTACAGCTTATCAGGATTCGCCACCTTCGATTGAGACCAGGTGCGATGATTTGGCTTATATCATCTATACTTCAGGATCTACTGGCAAGCCAAAAGGAGTGATGCTGGAGCATTATAGTGTCACCAATACGGTGATCTCCAAAGCGGAGGCATTCCGGATTACTGAAGATGATCATCAACTGTTGATGGCATCCATCGCATTTGATGCATCGGTTTACAGTATTTATGCAACGCTGTTTTATGGTGCCACGCTGGTGGTCATGGAAAATGATCTTTTGATTGAACCGCATGAGTTCCGCGATTTCATCAAGCAACATTCTGTTTCCATTGCGCTTTTCCCGCCTTCTTTCTTAAGCCGGTTGGACCCATCGGTCCTGACGCCGCTACGATGTGTCATGTCAGGAGGAGAAGCGGTGAGTATGGACTTACTCGGTAAGTTTTCAGAAGGCCGTGACGTGTGGAATACTTATGGTCCTACGGAATGTGCCATCACCTGTGCCATGTATCAATACAACTCTGAAGATGCTGAAGATGAGAATGCCTCACTAGGTTATCCCGTGGATCACATGTCTGTTTTTGCGATAGATCGCCATGGCAATGCTTTGCCAAGAGGCATCGCCGGAGAACTGTGTTTTGCTGGTCCCGGGGTTGCCAGGGGATATGTTGGCAGGGAAGATTTAAACAAAGAAAAATTCATCTCGCACACGGTAGTTTCCGGGGAACGGGTTTACAAAACCGGAGACCTCGGTCAGGTTAATTTGGATGGACGGGTATCGTTTTATGGAAGAAATGACAGTCAGGTCAAACTCCGGGGTTACCGAATTGAACTTGATGAGGTCAGTAGCGTTTTTCTGTCTCAGGAAGGTGTTTCCATTTGCGTAACGATCCTGGAGACCGAACACCTGAAAGATCCTGCGCTGGTGACATACCTTCAATTGGAAGAAGGAGTAGCACTTGAGCGCATAACCGAAGGTGCAAAAGCAAAACTGCCGGCCTACATGATTCCTGCCTTCATTTTGCCACTGGATCACATCCCGATGACCATCAATGGTAAAATTGACAGAAAGAAATTGCCGCCTGTTAATGTAGATAACCATGTCAAAAAAGACCATTTTACGGCGCAAACCAGTCAGGAAAAGTTATTGGTGCAGTTGTGGGAAGCGGTGTTGGATGTAGCGCATGTTGGCTTGAATGATGATTTCTTTGCGCTGGGAGGTAATTCATTAAATGCCATTAGTTTGGTGTCTGAGATCTATCAAAAGTTACAGGTAGAGGTGTCTCTCAGAGATATTTTTAACCATTCTACTGTTTCTGATCTTGCCGCTTTGCTTGATGGCTATCAAAAGGACCAGCAGATTGTCGTCAAACTCAATGAAGAAAGCCCCCAAAACAAAAATGCCTTCCTCATTCCACCGATTGTGGGTTCACCCACGATTTATAAATCGATGGCTTTGAGGCTGAAGGATCGCTATAATTGTTATGGTTTTCAATTCAGAGGCTTCGAAAAAGGGGAGGAGCCTTATCAGAGCCGGGAGGAGTTGTTCAATGATTTCATCAAAGAGATCTCGGCAAGAACCGCACATGGAGCTGAAGTGATGATCGCTGGCTATTCTATCGGTGCAGTGATTGCCTTTGAGTTGACCAAAAAACTAGAAGCACTTGGTTACCTCGTTACGCTGGTTTTGATTGACAAAGAAGCCGATAAATTTCCGGAAGGCCAAGATTTGAGTGCGTTGTTGCAAAATGAGATGACCCAATGGAAGCAGCAACTGTCGGGGCTGGATTTTGACAGTATTACGAACATGGCCACGCAGATGCTTGGCTTGTTTCAGGACTTTGCGCCTGAAGGTCAGGTTCGGGAGATGATCGCATTTGAAGCTGGCGACAGCCCATATCCAACCTCTATGAGTGCATGGGAAAAATACGTATCAACACAGTTTGACCTGTATTATCTGGAGGGCGATCACTATGACATGCTTCAGGAAGCCAACCTGCAGGTGATCGGGAAACACCTGACAGTGCCTGATGGACAATACAGTGTGTCAGAAAAAAAATAATACATAACACTTATTCACAAAAAAGAGAACCTTTTTAGATTGCAAGTAAACTCATGAAAGTAAACCAAATAGTCCGCAAGCAATTCAAACCACTACTATATCTGGTATTGATCCTGGGCGTCGTCAATAGTTTGTCCTACAGTGGCCTTTTGGTCATTATTAACAGTATGGTGAGCAATACCCCGCTGGAGTATTTCAACGAATATAAATGGTTGTTGTTTGTTGTTTTCCTACTGGTATCGATCATTGGTAGTAAACTATTTCAGACCATCCTGATTAGTCGTACCAACAATACTTTTTTCGAGATAGAAGTGTCTATCCTTGACAAGATCAAGAACACCTCCTTTGAGGCATTTGAAAAGATAGGCTCTGCGAAAGTATATACTGCCATCGAGGATTCTCAAACACTGAAAGCGATTCCCGGCGCGTTTGCCTCCGTTTTTAATTCCGGGCTCATTGTGATCTGTGGCCTGATCTACTTGTTTTGGGTATCCTACCTTGGTGCCATCTTTTTGATCGTGGTGCTGTTTACACTGATTGCCTACTACACCTGGAAAAATAGTCTTGCTGAGTCGGATTTCAATGACCTGCGAGATTTACAAAATGAATATCACCGATATCTCAAAGACTTGCTCAATGGGTTCAAGGAGTTTAAGATGAATGACACCCGAAATGACAATTTGTTTCAAAAATTCATGAAGACCAACCGGACCGGAGCAAATCAGCTGAGAATCCGGGCCGCCAACAGGTATTTGAATAATGAACTGATCGGTAACAACAGTTGGTTCATCTTGTTGGCAGTCATCTTGTTTGTCTTTCCCAAAATAGAGATTTTGCAGTTGGAGTCTACTTCTACTTTCGTCGTCACCTTGCTGTACATTATGGGACCAATTGCCGAATTGATTTCAGGGATTCCTTTTTTTACGACGGCCAAGGTAGCACTGGAAAGGCTCAATGGTTTTGAAGAGGCACTATCGGACGTATCACATTCAGAGACGGATGGACTCCCGACCCCATCTGGCAATGGGTTTGATCAAATATTACTGAAAAATATCTCCTATCAATATCAGCAGGAAGATGCTGCAAGAAATTTTGAGTTTGGACCAGTTGATTTTCAGCTACAAAAAGGGGAAGTCGTGTTCATTACCGGAGGAAATGGCAGCGGGAAGAGTACTTTTATGAAGCTCCTGACGGGATTGTACCAGCCTAAAACCGGTAGTATTCAAATAGATGACCAACTGCTGGAAAAAGATAGCCGCAAGGCCTTTTTTGATCAGATTTCTGCGATATTTACTGACAATTACCTGTTTACAGAAAACTATGACGGATTCAATTTGAATTCAGACAATCAGCAGTTTGTGGATACTTTGAACCTGATGAAGCTCAAAGAGATCATTCCGCTGGATAACGGTGATAAGCCCATTTTACCCCATTTGTCAAAGGGACAACAGAAACGATTGGCAATGCTCTATGTGCTATTGGAAAACAGGCAGTTGATCGTTTTAGACGAATGGGCAGCAGAACAGGACCCTGTCTTCCGAAAGTATTTTTATGAAGTAGTACTCTCGGAACTGAAGCAAATGGGCAAGACAGTGGTGGTAGTCACACATGATGATCATTACTTTTCGTTGGCGGACAGGGTAGTTAAATTTGATTACGGTAAGATTGTAAACTATTAATGTCGGAAAGCATGAATTTATTTTTATTACCTTTTGCAGGCGCTAGTGCCTACTCATACAAAGGCTTTGAGAAGTTGGCACCTGCAGAGTTGAAACTGACTACACTGGAGTTGCCGGGGCGGGGTAAAAAAGTAAGGCAAAGCTTGCTGACAGATATGCAGTCGCTTACCGATCATTTATATGAAGAAATCAAACAGAAGACCAATGAGCCCTATGCGATTTATGGTCATAGCATGGGGACGATCCTGGGTTATCTGATAGTGCAGAAAATCGCAGCGGCTGGTCTGCCGTTGCCACAGCATTTATTTTTTACCGGCTGTGAAGGACCATCTTGCCTGGTGCATAAAGTGATCATGCACGACCTATCCTCCAAAGAACTGGTCGCAGAGCTGAAGAAAATGGGAGGCTCCAGCGATGAGGTGTTTGAAGACGAGGCCATGATGGCTTACTTTGAACCCATTTTAAGGGCAGATTTCAAGGCCATTGAAACCTATGTTTATGAGGAAACGACTCCGTTGGATGTCCCAATCTCCGTATTTACCGGATTAGAAGAGGAAATCACCTACGAGGCGGCAGCTTCCTGGCAGAAAGAGACTACCCAACCAGTGACGGTTACACAGCTTCCCGGTGATCACTTCTTCATTTACGACCACGAAGAAATCATTATGAAAAGTATTTGTCAGAAATTAATGGGTTCTTTCGCTAGTTAGACTCGTGAATGAGTTGCAGTACGAAGTTGAGCTGCGTATCTGTGTTGTTTAAAATATCCGTCATGTTCCTTTTGACAACATGATCGGGGACCGTGCCCCGGCCAAAATTTTCTTTCGTTTCTTCTACATTCAAGAGGTACTGCGTAATAGGTAACTCATATTGGATTTTTGTATTCGGAAGTTTCATTTCAAAGCTGAAATTGGAGGTATTTCCCAGCGCACCGCCCCCGGTCTCTTCACCAACAAATGTGGCCAGTTGATGATATCGCATGAGCGAACAAAAGTCGGCAGTGGTAGAAGTACTTCCACCGTCTGTCAGCACATAGATATTCCCCTTAAAGATCACCTCAGGTGGCTCTACCTGCTTTAGGTTTCGGTCGTTTCTCAATAAGTAGGTAGTATCATTGACATGATCCAGCTTGAGATAGGCCTGAAAAAGCAGGTACAGCAACGGACCGGTTTTAGAGTATTTCCGGTATTTGAAAGATTTGTTTTTCAGCCGGATTTGCCGATAACCAGTAAATGGTTCACCTTTGAAATAAGACATCAACTGAAGCCCATATTTCTCATACCCTCCTGTATTCCCTCTCAAATCGATGATCAGGTGATCTACTCCCGATGAATCTATCGAGGAGAAAGATTTGTCAAGCACTTTTCCAAAATTCTTCCTTTTTTTCCCGGACTTCCAATGATTGAATTCGCGGATGTCCAACAAAGCGATGTCTTCCTCTAAAAAGGTCAGGTCGATATAGTCTTTACGGACAAGCGGAACCTTTCTTCTCTGGCGGAGTTCTTCGACAGACAATGCGCCGACAGTCGATGTTTTGACCAGACCAGTGGAGTTTTTGTATTCAACTTCAAAGTTGTCCGGCTGTCCTATGTAATAAGGATAGTAGTACCTGAAATATCTTTCAAAAATGAAGTTCGTCCAGGTGTTGACATATCCATCACTGGAGTGATTCCTTTGAAATATGGTCACCAGAGAGTCGATGGAGTATCCGTTTATTTTGAAAAGCTCATTTCCAGGTGCAATGTCTTGATTGTCGGTTCTGTTCAGAGAGCAATAGGCGCGCCCTTCAATGAGTTTGAAGTCCAATGGGAAAAGTCGCCCTTCCTCTCTCATTTCCCGGGTAAGCTTTCTGGGTGGAGCTATCCAGGTATGGCCGCAACGTACCTTGGAAATGATGGGGGCAAGCAGTCTGAAATATTCTATTTCCGTGAGTGGACTAGTGAGGCTTTGTTCCACCAAATCAAATGCCTGATCCAGCTCTTGTTTGCTGGTGTACCAATAAACCCCGGGGTGCATTTCTTCAATGGAACCGCGAAAAACCTCAAAATCCTCTTTGAGTTCTTCCGGTGTAAATACCTGTGACTGGGCAAATGAGACACTCCAGGCAGTTAAGCAGAAAAGTACAAAAAGGTGGTAGCGCAAAAATAAGTTTCTTAACATGGATCAAATTGTTGTGGCAGCGGTAAAACAAGTGCCCGTAAGATAACAAAAGTTGTGTTTTGCGGGCATCAAATACTGGTAATTTCCCCTAAGCTACAGGATAGAATATCCAGTTGGTCGTATTGATGGCTATTGCATTGCTGTGCATCTGGTTTTTTAGTCAATTTTCTCCCTGGACCTTCTTGTTCCCGGTCGCGATTTTATGGAAAAAATGAGCCTGATAAAGCAGTTCTCAGGGGGTGTTGATGGTTTTAAAAAATGAGGAATTCTTGTCCGAAGTGCCAAAGACTATTTCTGTGAAACAGTGACATCCTTCGGACAAGATGAAATTCTAAATTAGAGAGGAACCGAACCGCAATGTCCCGGACATGTTCTCACCGTACCGCAATAGTCTGAGTAGCAACCTGCATTGCTGCACTGATGAGCAACATGCGTATGATGTCCAACAGTACTACCGCAACCCTGGGTGATGTTGCAACCACCAACTGACTGGCAGTTATCCGTGGCTCCCCCTCCTTTGACCGTTTCAGAATCAAATGAAGAATCATTAGTAACGAAACTATTGATCCTGAACTTCTCAAGTTTAATCTTCTTTTTCATAATAAAGTTGTTTTAAAAAATTGAAGATAACGGTTTTGCAGACAATTTCAAATAGAAAATTTACGACACAGCCATGGAGATAGGGTAGTGCAAACATATTTTAGTTTTGCATATACGCCAGATTCATTATATTTACTAGTGTAGTACAAGTATGATAGTTGTTTCGGGCTTTTGAAAACGTTAGTTGAGTCCGAAAACATCAAAGTAATACATCAGGTCTGCTTGTTATTTTTTGCTGATGTGTTACAGGAAGTCCAGTTTTGTATTGGAGTTGCTCAATGCATATCATATGTATGATGATCAGTAAGATCGCCATGTTTGACTATGATTGAGGTAACGATTCCAAACTAATTGCAATCAGTCCCGATGCTATCAAGGAACGCGGCTATGCTATGTGCAGGCAGGTACTATGTCCGTTGGCGATGAATGATGATTTTTTACGTTGATCTGCCGACTAAACTGATTACGAATAGATTGATAAAAAACTAATTTATTCTCTAAAAGATTAAATCAAATGAAAAATGCATTCTTAAAGCCCAATGTGGTGATAGAGCCTTTGCACAACAGATGGTATGCGTGGAGTCACCTCATTTCTCCAGCGACCTCAGCGATGAATATCATGAAGCGACATCTGAAAATCATGAATTCTTACATTCAGGCACCGAAAATTCACGAAGCAGCCGTCAAAAATCCGCAAATGCTGGGCGGTCCGTTCATGGACCTGAAAGGCGGAAAAGTAGACGAAGTCAAGGCGCTGAGGGAGCAGACATTGAATGAGAATGTTGATGTTGTAGAGTTCACCAAGGCCATCAAAGCCCTGGAACAGCTGCTTAAAACCAAAGGCAAAGGGCATTCGCTGGAGCCGCTCTACGAAGAGGTCCCCGAGATCTTGAGAGGTTATGTGGAGTTGGTATATGACCTGAATAATAACCCCTCTTTTAGGTTCTTTGAATCACTGTTGTATCATAGCCCATTCCACAAAGAGGATGCTCAAAGTATTGCACTGTGGCTGACTGAAAACGATGAAAGACCTTTTGTGCTGAGTACACCTAGGCTTGATGAAGACCATGTGTTGCACCTACCCCTCCCATTTTCACACGAGGGCATTGACCAATTGGCGAAGATGAAGCGAAATGCAGGAGATCTGGCGGAGGTGGCGAAGGCCCTCAATGTGCCTGACGATAAAATGTCTTTGTTTGAGAGCTTCTTTACAGAGGAGCCTTATGTACCTTATCAGGCATATGACGGTGATAAAATCCGGATGCGCTACTTTGGACACGCCTGTATTCTAATGGAATTCAATGGATTGTCTATCCTGGTAGATCCGCTGATTAGTTATTATGGTTACGATACCAGTATTGAGCATTTTTCAGACTATGACCTGCCAGATAAAATTGACTATGTTTTGATCACGCACAATCACCAGGATCATATCTTGTTTGAAACGCTGTTGCCACTGAGACATAAGATTGGAAAAATCATTGTGCCAAGGACTACCAGCGGTGCTTTACAAGACCCCAACCTCAAGTTGATGTTCAATGCCATTGGCTTTGACAATGTGGAAGAGATCGGGGACCTGGAGACTATCAATTTTGGGGACTGTACCATCACAGGGATTCCTTTCATAGGCGAGCACAGCGACCTCAACATCCAGTGCAAAATGTGTCACCATGTGAGAATTGCTGATTTTTCACTCCTGTTTGTGGCAGACTCCTGCAATGTGGAGCCTAAACTATATGAGCATATTCACAGGGCAGTTGGCGACCTGGACATTATTTGTCTGGGCATGGAATGTGAAGGAGCGCCGCTTTCGTGGCTGTATGGTCCATTGATGGATGAAGAGCCGACAAGAGACAAAGACCGATCAAGAACCCTGTCTGGGTCCAATTTTGTGAGGGGACAGGCGTTGATTGATGTATTCAAGCCCAAAGAAGCCTATGTTTATGCCATGGGGCTGGAGCCGTGGCTGGAGTTCATCAGCAGCAAGCGATATACTGATCAGGATCACCCGATTGTAGAGTCCAATAAGCTGGTAGAATATTGCCGGTCAAAAGGAATTGCATCAGAGCGACTATATGGAGAGAAAGAATTACTGCGAGATAAAACAGCGCCTGCAGAGTTGGTGTAAGAGGTGATACCGCAATTAGGTAATGCCGAAATACCGTAATTAGGTGATATTGATTGGAACTGCTGAGGTACAGTTTACAGACAGTTCCAGATGTCTTTGTTTTCGTGCGCAAAGAGCATGAGCGTATGCTTTCCCTTTAGGTTCAGCTTTTTCGAAATCTTCAGGCGATAGCTGTCGATGGTTCTTTGGCTGAGACAAAGTTGGTCTGCGATCTGTGAAGTACTGTTACCACCTGAGATCAGCTGCATGACTGTTTTTTCGCGTGTGGTGAGTTTCTTGATGGCAACATGGGCAAAGCGATCTTTGAGCGAAACCGGTTCACTGGGCTGAGTTTCCTGAGGAGGAATATGGTAGTGTTTGCTGACATGGCTCTTGCCTTTTCGGATAGCAGTGAGACAGTGTTGCAAATTATCCCTGTCATCTTCCATAGTGAGTACGCTCAGTCCAAAGCTTTGGATCTTGATCTCAGAGACCGGCTGTAATTCATGGTTATGACCCCATAGTACAACTCGGGTGCTGGAATGATTACGCTGTAGCATCTCGGCGATTTCCATGGCATTCATTTTCGGCAGGTTGATGTCTAAAATGGCAATGTCTGGCTGATGCCTCAGAATGGCCAGCATGGCTTGTTCTCCATCAAAAATATCTAATTCGACATATTCGAAAAGGGGCATTTTTCTCACCCAATTACTCATCCCCATTCGGGCGACGGGAAGCCGGTGTGATGCATATAGTACGAGCGGATTCTGTGACATAAGCGTAATTCTTTATAAAAAGACTTAGCTTAAAATTAAGCTTCTCTCTAACGGCTAACATCTGAAGTTTTACTGCAAGAGATCAGTACTTATACTGAAAAATCATACTTTATTGGGCATAAGTACTGAAAATATCTGGACTGGCAATTGTCAAATTGATGCTTGGTCTGTAAGTGACTGAGGCAACTCAGCCTGCCTTTTTAGGAAAATAGGCACTGGGTCGTTTACCAAATCGCTCCTCATACATCTGTGAAAACCGACCAATATTGTAGAACCCTACAGAGTATGCCACTGCTGTCACTTTGTTATACGTACCTTCTTCCAGCAACTCTCTGGCAGCTTGCAGGACAATTTCCTGCTGATACTTTTTGGGTGTTAAACCTGTGGTTTTCTTGATGCGTCTGGCAAATTGGCTGTTGCTCAAGTGAAAATGCTCGGCAAGATCCGGTAATCGGAAATGGTCGTTTGTAAGTTCCTTGCGAATGATTATTTCAACTTCTTTTAGCCACATGGTGTCTTTGCTGCTAACCTGTTGAAATGCGGTTTTTTCTGAAAGTAGCGCGGTCGTGCTGACTTTATCTGCCGGTTGACTCCTGTTTGTGTGAGTATCAAGCTCGTTTTTTTGCCAGTGTACCCAGTCTTTTCTACGCAATAGCGCATTGGAAATGCGAGCCAGTAGTTCTTTTGGGTTGAAGGGTTTGATCAGGTAGTCATCAACTCCCAGTGTAAGTGCATGAAGCTTTGTAGACTCCAGGAAAAGCCCTGTGAGCATGATGAAAGGAATTGTGCGATATTGATCGCTGGATTTCAACTTTTGCAATAGCTGGAATCCATTCATTTCTGGCATCATCAAATCGGAAATGATCAGGTCTACGGGTTGTCTTTGTATGATTTCTATGGCTTCCAGGCCATTTCTCGCTGCCAGGCAATTGCAGTAGGGGTGGACCAGAATCCGCATAAATTCGTGCATGTCAAAATTGTCGTCCACCACCAAAATGAAATTGTCTTTGAGTGAAGTGGGGAGGTTCATTGGAGATGCTGTGTCCACCATAGGATCTTCCTGTACCAGAAGGTTGGTTTCGTCGGTGGATACTAGCGGTAAATTAAATGAGATTCGACTTTCTTTGTTGCCGACGGCCCCGATGCTAAAATCACCATTAAGTAATTCAACGAAGCTTCTGACAAAATCAAAGTGGCTCGCAGACTGTTCTTCAGGTTGATTTTTTTGCGCTTCTGCGATGGTTTGGCGTAGTTTTTTCACTGTGGCAGACATCGTGATGTTGATGTGTAATTGATCGAGTTCTTGCTCAGCTGTGACATATACGCTTCTTCCTGCACCGGCCGCTTGAAATGCCAGGGATAACAAATTACCGATTGATTGCTCCAACTTAGCGATGTCTATTAAGGTATTCTCATCCTTGAAATTTGCCAGCAAATAGTGGTAGATGACGCCAGATTGCGCTGCTTTTTGGACGTGGTTTTCCAAATAAACCTGTAACAACGCTTCTATGGCTACCGGATACTCTTTCAGGATTAATTGATGGGTGATTGTATGTGGTTTGCTTGATTCTGGCTGATCTGCTAAAGTGCTGAGCGGCTCTTGGTCAGTGTTGTCTGGTGGCCAATAGGTCTCAGTGATTTTGTGTGAGGTTCCGATTGATTTCTGATAAATAGTAAAGTATTGCTCAGCATGGTGTACTGCAGTGATGTTGGTAACTTGCAACGGTTTTTCGTGGTCCTGCCTTGATTCGTTTCTTCGCGTTGTTATTTCATCACCCGTAATTTGTGACCTAAGGTGGTTCTCTGGAAGATACGTACCAAATTTAAACGTCAATAAGACAATCCCTATGCAGATAAGGCTGAAAACCGGAGCGTAAAATAATATAAAGGCAATTGTTAATCTGATCTGTAGCAAAAGTGAATCCAATGGCACTGTAACGAAATCCACGAATTTGGCTATTGACGCAGAGAAAAGAGGTGTGGCTGCTGACAAAGGTGGGCTCGGGAAGTGCTCTGTCTTTACTAAAAAGTTTACAGCTAGTTGTATTTCGGGATTTGCATGAGTGTAATATGCTTTTTGGTTATTGGTGCTTGACTGGTCACAGACCCAGGCAATATCATGCATAATCACCACATTTATCAACATGACTACTACGATTATGCAAATGCAACCATACCACTTTTCCCAAAAAGTGAATGGAGTTATTCTCATTGTTTAGTTTCCTTACTAGTTTAAATCTTTCTTGTATGCGTATTAAGAAATGTAGGCGTAACTAGTATCTTCAATACGCTTTACCAAGGTAATTTAGAAATTGATAAAATACAAAAAAAAGATACTCATAAATGTAAATTTTAGAGTGTACTATCGTCATTTCGCAGGGTTTTGTTTTCCAGAATATTTTTTTAATGATTCTTGAGGCTTATCCATCCATGCCGATAATTTGTACTACCCATTTTATATGTTAACTCTAGAGTTATTTGAAATCAAGAAGGTCCTTATTTTGTGTGAGATATTTTGTTAATGTCTGATTTACAATGATTTATATTTTTTTGGCTATAGAGAAAGTTAACGAATTCATGTAGCTTTTACTTCGTTTTGGCAGTTTTAATAGGGCCTTTGAAACCTTATGTACGTTTGACACCTAATTTATTTCTTTAATATTATCGCATGATATGCTTTCTGTCTTATTGGCCCTTTTATTTCCCGAAATGATAAAATCTGTATAGTTGTTGGTAAATTTTGAATAGAAACTCCTCTGGAAAAAGTACAATTTTAGATATTAACTTTTTAACAATGCTGCCTATATTTTCAACTATGGTAGATTCCAGTTTTCTTCAGCTAACTGGACAAACAAGAGTAACAACTCCACCAAAGTTTATGGCAGAAAACCAGACTCAATTATGCAAGTCGAATCGCTATACAAAAAAACACGTTCTATTATACATGTAGATGATCATGAAATAGTAAGAGTAGGTGTGCGAACGGTCGTTGGCCGTATGCCTAAATATCAGTTAATCGAGGAAGATATTAAAGATGGTAACCGTGCCATGATCTTACTGGCGCGACACCGGCCTGATATTGCTATTTTGGATATTGATATGCCTGGGGCCAATGGAGTGGAGGTTGCCCGACACATTATTCTCACCAAGCTGCCTACAAAAGTAGTATTGTTATCCAATGCCATCACTAATTATATATTTGAAGAGTGCCTTTCACTCAATGTAATGGGGTTTCTTACCAAGACTACTGCTTTGGCAGAGCTAAGGCCTTGTTTAAATGAGGTGACGATAGGCAATTCATACATTAGTTCCGATTGTCTGAATATTGGAAACGAATTTGCTTCCCAGTTGGCACAGGCTGGAAATCAACTGCAACAGGTATTATCAAAAACTGAGATTAAGGTGTTGAAGCTGATTGCGATAGGAAAATCAACACCTGAAATTGCAGAAGAGATATGTAAAAGTACCCGCACCATCGACAGTCACCGGTACAATATGAATCAAAAACTGGGGCTTAAAGGAAAGCATGGATTACTGAGTTACGCTTTTCAGAATAAACGAATGATATTGAGTATTCCGATGGATTGAGCTTTGTGACAGAAGGAGCGATCTGATCTTCTTCTTTTAAGATAGATCACTGTTTCAATAAATGGCCTACTGCCTGTGCCCGGAAATGGCCAGAGGTAGCGCTGTTGAAGTGGGTAACTTACGATGTTGCTGCATTTCCTGAGAACTAACTTTTACGCGCACTTAAATACAATGATTATATGAATGAGGCTTACGATATGACGAGAGTCAAGAGGTCAATACTTACCATAGATCGCAACACGAACTTTCTAACAATTACAAAAATGATCCTGCAAGATGCAGGTTATCAAGTATATCTGGCAGGGACTCAGTCGCAGGGGCTACAGCTGTCACGGACCTGCCTTCCTTCCTTAATACTACTGGACTGGCAACTTGCCAAGGCAAACGATTTTGAGCTGATCAATTCATTGCAAGATGCTGTAGCCACGGAGTCGGTGCCTGTTATCGTGACTTTAGGAGATATGACCCCTATCACAGACCTGCAGTCTATTAAAAAACTGGGAGTAGCAGACTACATCAGGAAACCTTTAGATACCATTGAGTTGCTCACCAGGATTGACATGACGTTGAGCAGGGTAAAATCCTTGCGGGTAGTTGAAGAGAGAGATCAGATGAAGAATCGCTTGCTGGCCATTGTTTCACATGACCTGCGTTCGCCACTTTCTTCCTTTCAGGGATTATTAGCCTACATTAAATCTATCGGGCCAGATCAGTTGCAGGTAAGTACTGCCTACCGCCTCATTACCGGTGTTGAAGATGAATTTGACCGGGTAGTACATATGGCCAACGGATTGCTGTATTGGGCGCTGGACCAGGAAGATGCCATCTGCTGTAAGCGGCAGGTGTGTAACCTGTCTGAGTTACTATGGCAGACGATCAAAGTTTATTGTTTGCAGGCCGGCCAAAAAAATATCAAAATAGACCTGGACATTGTTGAAAACGCAGAAGTTTTCGCTGATCCTAATTTGCTTTGTTTTATTATCAGGAATCTGCTTTCTAATGCCATCAAGTTTAGTCCGTCACACGGTGATATTCGCATAACGGTCACACAAGATGACCATGATGTGAGACTGGCGGTCTCGGATTCAGGTCCGGGGATCAAGCAGGAGGCCATTCATCAGTTATTTCAGCAAATGGGTACCTCCAAATCCACACCTGGTAGCTGTGGAGAACGGGGTACCGGGCTGGGACTTACGGTGGCTGATGACTTTGCCAGAAAGCTGGGAGGAAGGCTTACTGTCAAGAGCGTAATGGGAGAAGGCAGCACTTTTCAGCTGTACCTTCCTGGCCTGGCCGAATGCCGCGAAGCAAATCATCCTGTGGCGGGCGATAGTGCACTGGAAAAAGCGGTAAGGTAGTAGAGCGTTATCCGATCGATCTTTTGATCAATTATTCCAAGTGCTGGAAAATAGTTGCAGCGACTGAATAACTATCCTGAAAATCGGGTGTTATTCAGTCGTTTTTTATTGGTGAATGAACTTTCCCAGGACTTCTTCTGACGAGAAATGTCAATATGCTTTCGACTGGTGGCTATAAAAACAGCCTGGACTTTGTAAGGTTTACAATATCCAGGCTTATTGATTACATACTTAAACTCCTTGGTTAGGCACTTGCTTTGCCGTATGTGCAATATTATCCAGC
>ERZ1740068.316-NODE-316-length-26704-cov-9.575969_pt1 | contig 26704 bp, 28 predicted proteins | sample MGYA00581735_ERZ1740068 | MGnify/ENA primary metagenome ERZ1740068 (study PRJEB43018, sample SAMN04849740) | marine metagenome | isolation source: floating plastic debris | place: Pacific Ocean | collected 2008-08-30 | study: EMG produced TPA metagenomics assembly...
GTCCGATTGAGTGCGTCACCGTCGTATGCAGCCTCTCCAAACGCTGCAATGATGGATTGTTTTAGCTTCTGGTCGAAGACTGTGAGGTATTTCGCACGATCGTCAGCGTTGTAGACTGGAACCCCGAGTAATTGAAACATGCGGCAAACGGTGCTCTTACCGGACCCTATACCACCAGTGATTCCGATGAGTAGCGGCTTATTCTTCATTTTGATAGACTACTTTCACTTTTTCCTTTTCAAACAGGATATTGTCTGCATATTCCGGCTGTAAAACAGAGATCAGATTAATAGTAGAGTCTTGCTCATTGAGTGAAGACCAGTCGGCGGTAATGATAAAGTCATCTGGAGAGACATTGTCTTCCTCGCTTGACGCCACCATGAACCGCACCAGTACTGTGTTGTCTATCAGTCCGGCTTGTGACAATGTGTCAAAATTGAGCTGCTCAATGGTTACATTAATCGATACTTCCTTAAATTCTTCTACCCTAAAGGATACATAGGCTTCCGGTGGACTAGCCTGCATGATGTCTTTGTTGGGTAGTGGGATTTCGATAGCTTCTTCAAAATCCGAATCAATTTCTTTTTCTTCTACCTGTATCAGGTAAGGAGATCGCAACTGGCTTACGAGATTTTCCGGGCCGGTGATCAGAATGGAGTCTTCCGGCAATTGTATGGGTGAAGTAATCCGGTGTCCTTCTTCAAGGTCTATGGTGGCACTGTCAATTTTGACGACTACCATGCGGCTTATTTCCGGTTGTATGTTGATGAAAAGTGAGTCTGTGAGGATAAACTGGACCGTTACATCTTTCATCTGCTCAGAAATGATTCTTTGCAGGTTGTTCTTGGGTAGGAGCTTGACCTCTGTGGGGTTATCCAGTTTGATGACAACAGGCGTTGCGCCTATTTTGGTCGTACGCCTTAGCAAGTCCCATCCACCTCCTGCTACCTCCAGTTTAATGTATTCCGGTAGTGGGTCCACTACGACAACGCTATCAGCGGCAAAATCAAATCTGATAGGATAGTCTACTACAGCGTCATAGTTTTTGCTAAGGGCATTGAAAAACCAAAAGGTAGTAGCCACTGCCAGTGACAGTACTACTACCTTCCAGTTACTATGTACTTTTGGGAGTTTATTACCCATTTTACATTTTCAAATTACTTAGAAGAGCTTTCTTCTGAACCTCCATATACGCGCCTGGTAGCCTCATAAGAGATAGAAGATTTTTCAAGTACCATTTTGAATCCTTTGTCTAGTTCCAGGGTGATGGTATCATCATCCATTTGGTTGATTTTACCGTGAATCCCACCGATGGTCACGATCAGATCACCTTTTTTCACCTCATTGACAAAGTTTTTTTGCTCCTTCTGTTTTTTTTGTTGAGGACGAATAAAGAAGAAGTAAAATATCACGATCATACCACCGATCATGATAAATTGCATCGATCCGCCCCCGGGTGCTTGCGCTAAAATTAAGTTGCTCAATAACATTGTTACTTTTTTGCCACTAATTTAACCCGAATTGAGCAATAGCATTCGTTATGCGTAGAAAAAGTACAAAGCAAATGCAAAGAGTGTAGTTTTTCCACGCAATGGAAGCTACCTGCTAAATTTGGATTTAGCTAGGGTTATTCGTTTTTGGCTGAGGAGCAACGAAAGCCTTGATATTCAATTTAGTGATTTTAGGATAAGTATTAGCCGTAATCGTCACTGTCTTGCTCTGCGCATTTGGCTTGTTCTTACTATTGAACTGAACCAGAATTTCACCTTGTCCACCCACTGGGATAGGCTCTTTTGGCCATTGAGGGATTGTACAACCACAAGAACCGGTAGCGCTGGAGATAATCAAAGGCGCCTGACCAGCGTTGGTGAAAGAAAAAGTGTGCTCTACCACATCTCCTTCGTTGATGTTTCCAAAGTCGTGAGCAGTTTGGGTGAATTTAAATTCAGGCGTAGGGCCTGTAGGCTTCTCTTCTACAACAGGAGTTGAAGCGTTATTGATAACAGGAGCATTTGGTACAGTACCACCTTTACCTTCCAGTTCTGCTACTTTACCTTCCAACTTAGCAAGTCTGGACTCCATTTCCGCATTTGAACAACCGAATGAGATCACACCGATCACAAGCATTGTCAATAAACTTGATTTTATTCTTTCCATTATGATCTAAAATTAATTAATTACATTAACTCGAATTACAAACATAACCAAACTACTGCAATAAGTAGATTTCAATACAGTAGTTTAACAACCTGTTAACAGGCCCAAATGAGCAAGGTTCATGGTGTGGTAAGGTCGCCTGAAGCGGGAGCACCAAATGAGGTTAGAAAGAAAAGTTTCAGCTATCTGACCAAAAACTGATTGTATTGTAATTTTTTTGTGGTTTAAATAACGATTTCAATTTTGCCAAAGGTTCTGAAAATAGATCAATTAATTGACAGTATCGCCAAGTATGTCCAGGTAAGGCTGGATCTTGCCAAGGCGGATATGGCAGGTCAGCTTTCAGGTGTCATTGCAGGTGTTTTTTCACTGCTACTCGTCCTGTTTTTTCTCGCCTTTTTTTGCCTTTTCATCAGTTTTGCGCTGGCCATTGTGATCAATCACTGGCTTGATAGTGAGGTGTGGGGCTATGTGATCGTAGCATTTTTTTACCTGGTACTCTTTGTTGTTGCCATCAGACTTTCACGGTCGGGTCGGTTGAAAGAAAGGATTCACGAAGCATTTTTAGAAGATGAGTAAAGTTGATAAACAGGTATTGCTGGAAAGGGAAAAGCAACTTCGCAAGGAGTTGAATGAAGCATCCGATGCAGTAGAGAAGGAGGTTGTCAAGGCGGCTACAATTGCCCTGGTCAGCGGTTTGGTGGTCTGGGGAACTTATAAGTTGTTGGCGCCGTCATCTGGCAGTAGTGAATCGTCTGGCAAGAAGAAGAAAACCAAGGCGTTGTCCCAAGGATCGGGTTATGCATGGGTTGGTAGACTCGCAAGTGCCGTCGTTCCGCTGATTATCTCACAAATAGGCATTTCGTCTGGTGGAAAAAAAGGCAAGCAGGAAGAAACGGATCAGTAAGCAGTTTTTTGTGCCTATACTGAAATTGCGTAATACCGAAATGTTGTAATGAAGTGATTCTTTGTGGTGCGTGGCTGATATTTTCCCACGCTGCCAACTGCATACTGCCTACTTTGTAATACAGACAAGTACCAGTCTAAGGACCCAGTCTTTTATCTATGTTCTTTTGTCCGTTTGAATCTAAAATCTAACCTATATATTGATCAGCGAGTCGCGTCTCCTCATCTTGCCGGCAGGGATGCCAAACATCATCTTAAATCTTCTGCAGAAGTACGCGGTGTCTTTGTAGCCCACTTCTTTTCCAATCTCACGAATGCTTTTCTTAGAGGTTCTTAAAAGATTGACAGCCATTTCCATGCGCTGATATTCTATGTAATCTTGTGGATTGATACCTGTCAACATTTTGAAATATTGCCCTACGTAGTCTTCAGATACGTTGGCGACATTGGCCAATACTTTATTGGAAAGATCCATGCCAAGGTTTTCTTTGATGAACGTAAAAATGTCAATCAACCTTGGATCTTTGAAATAGGTACTGTTGGTGGCAAATTGCTCTACAAACAGCCTGTTGGTGATGATGTAGCGGATTAATTCAACCACCAGACGTTCAGTCTGAATTTTGATGAGGCGTGCTTTACCCGGCAGGTTGGCAAAGGTCTCTCTGACCACCTCTTTGATGAGTAGCCCCAGAATGTTGTCTTCTTTGATAACGAAAGGAGGGATATCTAATGAGGCGAAGAAGTTGACCGAATCAAATACCTTGGCATCAAAAGAGACAAAGCAAAAGCTCTCTTCAGGACCAGCGGCAATGTTTTCGGTGGTTTCAAAGTATCGTTCTTTTACACTCAGGAAATCATCTTTACTCAATTCATCTGGCGAGCCACTTCCGTAGGTGATAGAAATCATCTTTCCTCCGGGAATGAAAACAATTTCGCCTTCATTGACCAGGTTGTGGTCTTCTCCAAAGCTCACCTGGCCTTTATTGACCAACAAAATAGTATTTTCTACATCGTAGTTATTTTGAACAGATACAGCGTTTAAAATAGTAATATTTTTAGCTTTTACATATCTGACTGATAACGACTCTATTATTTTGTTGTAGTCCTCCATGTGCTGGAAATTATACTTTAAAGTGAAAAAATAATGTTGAACACGAAATTTATTGGATAAAACTAATATTAATTAGAATTAATAACAAACCTCGTGTTCAAAAAACCTTCAAAGTATAGATTAGATTATTTCAATAACCCCCTTGAAATCACAATTTTCTGGATTTCCGAGGTTCCTTCATAGATCTGTGTGATTTTGGCATCTCGCATGAGTCGCTCTACATGGTATTCTTTCACGTACCCATATCCGCCGTGTACTTGCACTGCTTCTACGGTAGTATCCATTGCCACCTGCGAAGCGTATAATTTGGCCATGGCACTCATATGAGAGAAGTCCTGCTTGCTGTCTTTGAGGTAAGCTGCTTTGAGGCAGAGTAGCTTCGCTGCTTCAATTTGTGTAGCCATATCAGCCAGTTTGAAGGCGATGGCCTGGTGTTTGAAGATCTCTTTACCGAATGCTTTTCGCTCCTGCGAATACTTAAGTGCCAGCTCATACGCTCCTGAAGCAATGCCCAATGCTTGCGCAGCAATACCTATTCTACCACCATTCAAGGTGTTCATGGCAAAATTGAAACCAAAGCCATCTTCACCAATTCTGTTAGCTTTAGGTACTTTCACGTCAGTAAACATGAGTGAGTGCGTATCAGAACCTCTGATACCGAGTTTGTCTTCTTTCTTGCCTACCACAAAACCGTCCATGCCTTTTTCTACAATGAGTGCGTTGATACCCTTGTGGCCTTTTTCAGGATCTGTCTGCGCAATTACTATGTAAGTAGAAGCAGAGTTACCGTTGGTGATCCAGTTTTTGGTACCGTTGAGCAGGTAGTAGTCACCTTTGTCTTCAGCAGTGGTACGTTGTGAAGTGGCATCAGAACCCGCTTCTGGCTCAGAAAGGCAGAATGCACCAATGTGCTCGCCGGTGGCCAGCTTAGTCAGGTACTTTTGCTTTTGCTCTTCATTACCGTATTTTTCTATTCCCCAGCAAACAAGTGAGTTGTTTACAGACATACAAACAGAGGCAGATGCGTCAATTTTGGAAATTTCTTCCATTGCCAACACATAAGAAACAGTATCCATTCCTCCTCCTCCGTATTTGGGGTCTACCATCATTCCCATGAAACCCAGCTCACCCATTTTCTTGATCTGCTCGGCAGGGAAAGTTTGCGTCTCATCACGCTCTATCACTCCTGGAAGTAACTCAGTTTGTGCAAAGTCTCTCGCAGCATCTCGCACTGCCTGCTGCTCTTCGGTTAACTCAAAATTCATTTTTTGGATTTTTCTATTTTACTATTTGTCCCAAAGATAAATAAGGATTTGAACCAAAGTGTTCAAACCCTTATCGAAAAAATTTTTATCTGGAGGAATTAATTGCTTAGTCGCTACTTCTGCCCAGGTAAATCATCACCCAATAGAGTAGTTGTACCAAAGACCCAAGTGCTGCGACTACATACGTCATCGCGGCCCATTTCAAAGCGTCTTTGGCCATGTCATATTCTCCGGGATTTACTACACCACGGTCCTGAATCCAGGCCAATGCCCGCTTGCTCGCATCAAACTCTACCGGCAAGGTGACAAATGCAAAGAGCGTAAAGACAAAGTAACAGCCAATGATGATCAGCAATGCCAGATCAAACGGGATCAGGTTGGGAAGGATGAATGACCCAAACATCAAAACCATGAATACGCCATTAAGGATGGTCGCACTCACATTCTGGATAGGAACCAGTGTTGACCGGAACTCCAGCATACTGTAGGACCTGGCGTGTTGAATGGCATGTCCGCACTCATGCGCTGCCACTGCTGCCGCCGCTGCCGATCTTCCGCCGTAGACTTCAGGGCTCAGGTTGACAGTGCGATTTCCAGGATTATAGTGGTCTGTTAATTTTCCCGGAACAGACATGACCTGCACATCATAAATGCCATTGTCCTGTAACATCCGTTCGGCAATCTCTCTTCCACTCAATCCTGAGCCGATGGGAACCTGGGAGTATTTTCTGAATTTACTTTTTAGTCTGGCACTCACCGCCCAACTGACAATCATCGTGCCTATAATAATGATCAGATACATATTTTCTAATTAAAGGTTTTTTATCAATTTAATCAAATTAGTGGTAGAATAGCCAGGAACCAATTCAATAGTTTCTACGCTTCCACCATTTCCTAATACGACATCTGACCCTACGATGTTTTCTATCGTATAGTCATTTCCTTTGACGAGTATGTCGGGCAAAATATTTTGAATCAGCTGAAGGGGGGTGTCTTCATCGAAAAGCACCACGGCATCTACAAATTGGAAGGAAGCCATCATTCGCTGGCGGGCGTATTCGTCTACTACGGGCCTGCTCGCTCCTTTCAACCGCTTGACGGAATCGTCGGAGTTGACTCCTACAACCATCTTATCGCCCAGGTTTCGGGATTTTTGTAAGTAATCTATATGACCCAGGTGAACGATGTCAAAACAACCGTTGGTGAAGACTATGCGGTTACCTTGCTGTTTCCACTCCTTGACTGTTTGAAGCAATTCCGGTAGCTTTTGGATCTTTTCTGCTGTTTGAATCATGGGTTTTTTTGGTTAGTAAGAAAGAAATCACCAGGCAGGTCAACCCTGCAACGACCTGCGTCACTACCTGCGAAGTATGCAGCAGTGCGGCAAAGAACTTCCCTGTGAGCTCCTCCACTCCATAAAAAGTAAGCAGGAGTGCGATGATGGCATGGTAGGTGCCAAAACCTCCCTGTACCGGTATGATCATGGCGACACCCGCTCCGGCCAGTAAACTCAGCCCTGCTACAATCCCGAGCGTGGAAGTTTCTGCTATGGAAAACATGATGACATAGGTCATGAAATAATAGGCCGCCCAGATCACCAGGGTAGAGATGATAAAACCCACCTTATTTTCTACTTTTCTAAAGGACAGGAACCCATCCAATAATTGTTGGCCAATAGTGAGCACCTTCTCTGCAAATGGGAGTTTGTGGAATGTAGCTACGACAGTGTTCCAGAAAATCAGTGTAAAAGCACCTGTCACTACTGCGAGACCAAGGAGGATATAAAAGTATATTCTCAGATCCGGGGTGTTTTCCAACAGTCTGCCGAAAAACGCGATAAGCAGGTCAAACTCCAGTATCAATGTGATCAAAAACAATCCCAGGAAAATAATCAGGTCAAAAACCCGCTCCGTGACCACTGTGCCGATGGATAATGGTACCGGGATGTCATCATTTTTTTTGAGTATGGCGCACCTGGTCACCTCTCCAATGCGTGGGAGTACCAAATTGGCCATATACCCGATGAAAACCGCAACAAGTGCCCGGGAAGTTTTGAGTTGATACCCGAAGGGGTTAATTAACAATACCCACCTGTAAGCTCTGGCAATGTAGCTGGAGAAGGAAAGCATCATCGATAAATAGACCCACGAGTAGTCTACTTCATAAAATTTTTCTTTGAACTTTTGCCACTCCACATTCTGAAACACCCAGTACATGAGAAATATGGCCAGCGACAGCGCGGCAACATACTGGACGACCGATAAAGCAGTCCTCTTGTTCAAAGCCATGTTATGACACTACTTTGTTATTGTCGTCGGGGAAGATCAAGACAGGATCAAATTGCTTTGCTTCCTCAAATGGAAGACTGCAATAGGAAATAATGATAATGATGTCTCCCACCTGTACTTTTCGTGCTGCAGGACCATTCAGGCAAATTTCTCCGCTACCTCTTTTACCTTTAATTACATAAGTCTCCAGTCGCTCACCATTGTCGATGTTGACGATCTGTACTTTTTCATTGGCAATCATGTTAGCGGCATCCATTAAATCTTCGTCAATGGTAATAGAGCCTACATAGTGTAGCTCTGCCTGGGTAACTTTTACTCTGTGTATCTTAGATTTTAATATCTCTATGTGCATAGGGCTATGATCTTCACCGCGAAACTACAAACAAATTATCGATTAGTCTCACCTCTCCAAAATAAGCTGCAATACAAAGTGAAACCTGTGCATGCTCTGAAAGGTTTTTGACAACTGTCAATTCATTGCTATCTACGAGCTCGAAATATTCAAGTTCGATATCCGGTTGATATTTTTCAAATTGTTGTCGTGCTTCCGCCATTGTAGTGCCTATATCGGCCCCATTGAGCAAGCGCTGTTTTGCTACAGTCATTGACTTATATACTATAGGTGCGAGTTGGCGTTGATGCCGACTCAACCGGGTATTGCGTGAAGACAGTGCAAGGCCATCGGTCTCCCTCACCGTTGGTACTGTTTGCACGTCAATACCAAAGGCCAATTCTTCATTGAGGTTTTTGATAATGGCTACCTGTTGCAGGTCTTTTTGTCCAAAGCAGGCAATATCTGGCTGCACGATGTTAAATAACTTGGACACCACCAGGGCGACACCACTGAAATGGCCAGGCCTGAAAGCTCCTTCCAATACGCTGTCCAGAGGCGTAAACGAAAAACTGATCTTGCTGGCAGATGGATACAGGACTTCCTGGCCTGGAGAAAAAACGGCGTCCACTGCTTCCTGTTTGAGCAAATCAATGTCCTGTTCTATGGTAACAGGGTATTGCTCATAGTCTGATAAGTTGTTGAATTGGGTAGGATTGACAAAAATGCTGACAACTGTGAGATCGCAATGCTGCTTACAATGTCTGACCAGAGACAAATGTCCCTGATGAAGAGCACCCATGGTGGGTACGAGGCCAATTCTAAGTCCCTGAACTCTTTTTTCAAATAAAAAAGACCTGAGAGACATTATTTTATCGAAGATCTGCATTTAGTAAAAAGAAAGGAGGTGTAAAGCTAATGTTGCAAAACCAGAAATGTTGATAAAGCGCGAAAAAAAGTGTATTTTTGTGGTCAATTTTAATTAAACCCACACATTTATGTCAAATCTAAGAATCTTATACGTTGCAAATGAGATTAATCCCTTCCTTAAAACAACTGAGGTGGCAGATTTTGTTCGCAAGCTACCGCAAGGCATGCAGGAAAGAGGAATGGAGATAAGGATTTTGGTTCCAAGATTTGGTTTGATCAATGAGCGCAAGAATAGACTACATGAAGTAGTGAGGCTTTCCGGTATCAATATCTCCGTGGGAGACGAGGAAAAGCCATTGATTATCAAAGTTGCTTCCATACCGAATGCGAAGCTTCAAGTCTACTTTATTGACAATGAGGATTATTTCCACAGAAAGTCTGTGTTTTTTGATAAGGAAGATAATTTCTATGAAGATAATGACGAGCGTGCAATATTCTTCTGTAAAGGCGTTTTAGAGACGGTGAAAAAACTAGGTTGGGCTCCGGATATTGTTCATTGTAACGACTGGATGACCAGCTTGATTCCGTTGTATCTGAATACGACCTATAAGAACGATCCTATCTTCAAAGACAGCAAGAGTGTATTTACTGTACATGATAACAGATTCACACATAAGTTTGGAGATGACCTGATTGACAAGGTCAAGATGATAGACATCGACGATAGTATGTTACACCCGCTCAAGACCGCTGATTATGAGGGTTTTGTGAAGTTAGGGATGGAGTATGCAGACGCAGTGATCAATGCTAATGAGGAAACTAGCGAAAGTTTCAGCAGATTGATCGATGAAATATCAAATAAAGGAAAAGTAGACACCATAGAAACTGACGATAACTTTTTAGATTCTTATTACAATTTATATAATGAACTTGTTGGATAAAAAAATGCTGGGAGTCATCCTGGTGATGGCTCTCGCTTTTTTTTCTTGTGAAGAGGAAAATATATTAGGTTCAAATATCAACCCAGCCGAAGATAGATTAGAAGTCCAATTTAAAGAGTTTGTCCTACCCGCTACCAACCTGTTCTCAGATAGTGTAAGAACTGACAGAGATTCCTATATCCTGACAGGGACTTTCACTGATGAGATCTATGGAAAAATGGAAGCCGAAGGGTATCAGACACTCGACATTCTCAATACGATAATTCCTGCTGACAGTGCAAGACTGGATTCAGTTGTTCTGAGTCTGAGGTTTTTGACGTATCATACTGATCCAAGTGCGAAAATGCATGAGTTAGTGGTGCATCAGGCGGCTGATACTATCCATAGTGCTGGTATCTATCTGTCTAACAGAAAAGCCACACTCAACAGAAACCTGGATGGTACCTTGCAGGAGTTAGGAAGGGTGAGGTTTGAGACGGATCCGTCACGTGATTCTGTTATCACTGTCAAACTGACCAATGCGTTTGGAGAGAGTCTTTTGAGGTTGTTGGATGAACGCCGGGATGACTTTAGGACTATCCTACCTGGAGAGTTGGGCCCTATCGCCCTGTCTACAGCAGATGGTAATGATGCGTTGATTGGCTTCAACCCAAACAATGCGGCATCAAATATCACATTGCATTATCATACCTACGATGAGGAAAACATGGAAATTGTGGAAGACTCATTGTTTTACCGTTTTGAGTTCAACGGTGGTGCAAATTTTGATTTCTCAAATTACAATTACGTTAATGTAGACAGGTCGGCGTCGTTGTTTTCAGGAATTACCGGTGATGAATCACAGGTGATAGATCCTGATCCCGATCATGTGTTCCTCAACCCCGTAACAGGAATTTACCCGATGGTAGACTTGCGGGAAATTTACGAGTTTTTTGAGGACAAAGTAGGTGATGACTCCAACTTGAATATCATATCTTCACAGTTAGCGATGCCTATGGACGGTAGTGATACTACTGCATTTCAACAGATCAATGACAATCTCAGGTATCTTTTTGCTGATGAGAACGGTAATTTTGATGGCGGACAAGTATTATTAAACCCAGGAAGGAACATCATTTTGACAGATGATAGTTATCTAGGTCTTACCAATGGGAATGTTATTACAGTAGGCTTGGTCAATAATGAAACCTTCTCTATCACGAGTGACATTACACTTTTTACACAGCTCATGATAGAAAACAGGCTCAACTCAGATGTTGAGGAAGGCGCATTTCCAACCCATTTGGTGATGGTGCCTATCAGAGCGAGTAGCTTTGATCAAAGCACTTTTTTCAAAGAAGGTATTAAAGTAAGAGTTTATTATTCGGTATTAAACCAGTAAATACAATTTATTCAGTATGTGTGGTATAGTTGCATATCTTGGTAAGAGAGAAGCATTTCCTATTATTATAAAAGGTCTGAAAAGACTGGAATACAGAGGGTATGATAGTACAGGAATCGCTGTTAGTCAGGACGGTATTATGTTGCATAAGAAACAGGGCAAGGTTTCCGATCTTGAGGAATATATTGGTCCTGAAAATATCGACTCGATTACCGGTACGGTTGGTATCGGCCATACACGATGGGCGACCCATGGTGAACCCAACGATTCTAATGCACATCCCCATTTATCCTCCAACAGTAAGTTGGCGATTATCCATAATGGGATTATTGAGAATTTTGGTTCTCTCAAGCAGGAGCTGATCAATAAAGGCTTCACTTTTCGCAGTGATACAGACACTGAGGTGTTGATTACCTTCATAGAAGATATTTTACAAAACATAGATGGTAACATCGAAGATGCGGTACGTATCGCATTGACTAAGGTGATTGGTGCTTATGCCATTGTAGTGATTTCAGAAGACGAGCCCCGTAAACTAGTAGCTGCCCGCAAAGGCAGCCCTCTGGTGATTGGAATTGGAAAAGGGGAGTTCTTCCTGGCTTCAGATGCAACACCTATCATAGAGTATACCAATGAGGTGGTTTATCTGAATGATGAGGAAATCGCGATTATCTCAGATGATGAATTCCTCATCAAGGATACTAAAGATGTGCGTTTGAATCCTTACATCCAGACACTCGATATGGAGCTGGAAGCCATAGAAAGGGGAGGATATCCGCATTTTATGCTCAAGGAGATCTATGAACAGCCCAACTCCATCGCTGATTGTATGCGTGGCAGGTTAAATCCTGAAGCCGGTACGTTGACGCTTGGAGGAATTCGCAATTATGCCAATGCCCTCACCAATGCCGAGCGAATCATCATTGTTGGTTGTGGTACCTCATGGCATGCAGGATTGGTTGCTGAGTACATCATAGAAGAAATTTGTCGTATTCCTGTAGAGGTAGAATACGCTTCTGAATTCCGGTATCGCAACCCGATCATCAAAGAAGGAGATATTGTAATTGCCATTTCGCAGTCTGGTGAGACAGCAGATACCCTGGCAGCTATAGAGCTGGCCAAAAGAAAGGGAGCGATTATTTTTGGGGTGGTCAATACGGTGGGCTCATCCATCGCAAGAACCTCTCACGAGGGTGCTTACCTGCATGCTGGTCCGGAGATAGGAGTGGCAAGTACCAAGGCGTTTACCGCCCAGCTGACCGTCCTGTCGATGATTGCACTAAGAGCGGCCATCAACAGAGGGACTATCACTGAACGAAAGTACCGTGAATTCCTGGTAGAGCTGGAAAATATTCCTGCTAAAGTGAAGAAAGTACTTGAAAGCAGTGCAAAGATTGAGTACATCTCAGACTTGTTCAAGGACGCCAAAAACTTCCTTTACCTGGGTAGAGGTTATAACTTCCCTGTAGCACTGGAAGGAGCCCTCAAGCTCAAAGAGATCTCATATATCCATGCAGAAGGTTATCCAGCGGCAGAAATGAAGCACGGACCTATCGCGTTGATTGACGAAGAAATGCCTGTGGTATTCATTGCTACCAGGGATAGTTCTTATGATAAGATTGTCTCCAATATTCAGGAAGTGAAGGCCCGTAAAGGGGTAGTCATTGCAGTAGTGACAGAAGGAGATGTGCTCATCCCTAAAATGGCTGATTTTGTCATTGAAGTTCCTGCTACCCACGAGGCATTGATGCCACTGGTATCTGTCATTCCATTACAATTGATGTCTTACTATATTGCGGTACAGAGAGGTTGTAATGTGGATCAGCCTCGTAACTTAGCTAAATCGGTAACAGTAGAATAAAGATGAAAAAGATAATTGAAACATCCGGGGCTCCAGCTCCAATAGGCCCTTACAGTCAGGCTGTACAGGCGGGAGATACCTTGTACGTCTCAGGCCAGATTCCTATGGACATGGCAAATGGGGGGGAGATACCTTCCGGCATTGCTGAGCAAACCCGGGTGGTCATGACCAACCTGCAGGCTATTTTGACGGAAGCAGGATTTACTTTCGCCAACGTGGTCAAGTGCTCTATTTTTATCACCAATATGGATGACTTTGCGCAGATCAATGGCGTATACGGTGAGTATTTTCCCGAGAACCCTCCCGCACGTGAGACAGTACAGGTGAGCAGGTTGCCCAAAGATGTGAATGTGGAGATTTCCTGCATTGCTGTAGCTTGATAAAAACCGTGAAAAATATTTTGAGCCTGCTTTCTTCTGAGAGCAGGCTTTTTTATTGGCATTCTCAATGGGAAACACAGAACTCTCCTCCACCTGGTGATGAGGAGGGCCTTTAAATACATCCTTGAGAAGCATCTCCTTAGCGTTTTGACTCGGTCAAATTTCCGGTCTCGTTATGAGTTTTGCGAGATTCCTGATTTCCCACCAGCTCATTAGGTTGAGTTCCTGGGTTCAAATGGCCTACAATTGGGATAATATTTGCTATTTTTGCCGCCTAAAATGACATCTAGACAATCATGAATAACGAAGTACGAGTAAGGTTTGCTCCCAGCCCGACTGGCGCCTTGCACATCGGTGGATTAAGAACAGCGCTGTACAATTACCTCTATGCCCGCAAAACGGGTGGTAAGATGATTTTACGCCTTGAGGATACAGATCAGACAAGGTTTGTTGCAGGGGCAGAAGAGTACATCAAAGAATCCATGGAATGGGCAGGGGTCGAACTTGACGAGAGTCCCTGGAATGAAGGAGCTTATGGACCATACCGACAGTCTGATCGTAAGTCAATTTACAAAGACTATGTGCAGCAACTGCTGGATTCTGGTCATGCTTACTATGCTTTTGATACACCTGAAGAACTGGATGCGATGCGGGAACGCCTGAAGGAGGCGAAAGTAGCTACTCCCCAGTACAATGCGATCACCAGAATGCAGATGAAGAACTCCATCACGCTGCCTGAGGATGAGTGGAAAGCAAAAATTGAAAATGGTGAGCCCTATGTAGTGAGAGTGAAGATTCCACCTAAGGACAATGTTCGTCTGAATGACGTAGTGAGAGGGCATGTACTGGTACATTCGTCTACCTTGGATGACAAGGTACTGATGAAGTCTGATGGTATGCCCACTTATCACCTGGCCAACGTAGTAGATGACCACTTGATGAAGATTACGCACGTGATTCGCGGAGAAGAGTGGCTGCCATCGGCACCATTGCATGTGTTGCTGTACAAATTTCTTGGTTGGGAGGATTCTATGCCGCAGTTTGCACACCTGCCGTTATTGCTCAAGCCTAGCGGTAAAGGTAAACTGGCCAAGCGCGACGGAGATGAGCTGGGCTTCCCTGTATTTCCTCTTAATGGTACTTTTCCCGATAAGTCCGGAGAGCCTGTCAAGTTCTCAGGTTTTAGAGAAGCGGGATTTTTACCAGAGGCGTTGACTAATTTCATGGCTTTCTTAGGCTGGAATCCAGGTACTGAGCAGGAGATTTTCTCTTCCGCTGAGCTGATAGAAGCGTTTTCGCTGGAGCGCATCAACAAAGCGGGTAATAAATTTGACATTGAAAAGGCACGCTGGTTCAATCAGCAGTACCTGAAAGAATTGCCGGCAGCCGTATTGCAGCGTAATTTGGTACAGCAGCTGGGAGAGGAAAACATTGAGCTGGAAGATCAAAAAGTGTCAGCGGTAGCGGAGATGCTGAGGGAGCGCATTACTTACATGCAGGACCTGAAAAAGATCTCTCTTACGTTTCTCAACCGCCCTACTGCTTATGCCGAAAAGGTGATTAAGAAGAAGTGGACGGCCGAGGCTGTGAACATTCTGGGACAATATGCGGATAAGCTTGCTGCTACTGATGGTGCGCTCACAGGTGAGGAGGCAAAAGGTATTTTGGAACAAATTCTCGAAGAAAACGGTATAAATATAGGAAGGGTGATGCAAGCTCTCAGACTAGCGATTACCGGCCAGGGTGGCGGACCTGATTTGATGCGGATCATTTCGGTACTGGGCGCGCAGGAAGTTTCAGAGAGAATTAAGATTGCATTGGAGACCCTGAAGGATCAAATAAAGCAGTAACCAATGCCAAGAAAGAAGAAAGAAGAAAAAAAGTTAAAGGTAAACCCTCAATTAGAGGGTTTCGATATCACGGTTGATTCATTTGGTGAGTTGAAAACAACCTATAATATTGACAGCATCAATGAGTTTCTGAATAAGAACGTTGATGATAAAAAGTTGAGAGACAGAGACGATCTCTGATGGCTTAGTGCTACCAGGTTTCCGGCGTAGGTTGGAAGTAATGACTTATCGTCTCCACAGTCTGGGAATAATCGCGGGGACCTGCTTCTTATAATCGAGGTAGGTCTCTCCGTGTTTTAAGACCAGTTTCCTTTCTTCCATGGGAATGGCTATCACGAGGTAAATGAGTGTGATGAGCAGTGCGACAAGCGGTCCCCATTTGGCAATGAACAGAAACATCCCCACAAAAAGCAGTATCGTCCCACTGTAAATCGGGTGCCTCACCATGGAGTAAACACCTGAAATATTCAGCTGAGCACCTTCTTCAAATCTGTCTTCTTTGGCGAGAAACTCTCTAATCGAAGACTTTTTGAATGCCAGCCTTACAATGATGAGCCCATAGGTGACCAGGATCATGCTGACTAGTTTAATGACACGGTTGGGCGGCCACAGGACTTCGTCTTTCATAATGGCCATCTGTAAGAGAATAAAGATCAAGCCTGCAACGGAGAGTATAGAGTAGATCAACCTCCACCGATTGAGGCTGAAATTCCTTTTTTGCAATATTGCTTTCAGTTGATCCGAAGCGCCATAGCTATGGAAAGTGTAGAAAATGATCCAGCTAATACTCAAATAGATATATGCCATCGTTTACAAAGCCTTGAATATTGACAAATGTGTGATTTGATTGTCCAGTCTTAAAACTAAAAATACCTGGACTAAGTTTCCTGAAATGAAATACGCTGCTACTGTCATTGAGGTAGTAATTTATACAGGAAGTATTCATGAGATCAATAATTTAACCACCTTTGCAGGCATAGGTGAATCCTGAATGGATTATTTTCGGAGCGCTTAAGCCATGGATGGCTGTTGCTTATGTTGGCTCATATGAATTACAAATCGGCAGCGCGGGCGGCAGGATTAATTGAGAATATTAAAATGAAATTTATTTAAACGATTCATTATATGAAAATAGGAATTGTCAGAGAGGGTAAAGTGCCGATTGACAGGCGTGTGGCACTGAATCCGATGCAGGCAGGGCAGCTGTCTGAGCAATTTAAAGGTGTAGAGGTAGTATGTCAACCCAGTGCGATCCGGTGTTATCCCGATGGAGAGTATGAGAAAAATGGGGTAAAATTGAGTGAAGACCTGAGTGACTGTGATGTATTGCTGGGGGTAAAGGAAGTCCCCATCCCCGACCTGATTGCCGACAAAACTTATTTTTTCTTCTCACACACCATCAAGAAACAACCTTATAACCGTGAGTTGCTGCGCACTATTCTTGAGAAAAAGATCACCCTCATAGACTATGAGACGTTGGTCAACGAAGAAAATCAGCGGATTATTGCGTTTGGCAGGTATGCTGGTATTGTGGGGGCATATAACGGTATCTGGACTTACGGGAAGAGATACAACCTCTTTAACCTGCGCAGGGCCAGTGATTGCCTGGATTTGGATGACCTGAAGTTGGAATTTGCCAAGGCAAAGCTCCCGAAGATCAAAATTGTCATTACTGGTGGCGGTCGAGTGGCCAAGGGAGCGATGGAAGTCTTGTTTGGGATGGGTGTACGCAAAGTAAGCCCCGCAGATTTCCTCAACAACCGATATGACGGACCAGTCTTTACACAGCTGAGCTCCAGGGATTATCACCTGCATGAAGACGGTAATTCATTTGAAAGAGGAGAATTTTATGATCATCCGGAGGCGTATAAAGGAGATTTCTTAAAGTACGCCAGAAAGGCTGATATGTTGATTGCTTCCGCATACTGGAATCCGAGGGCTCCTGTATTATTTACTGTGGAAGAGATACTGCAAAACGACTTCAATATCAAGGTAATCGCCGATATCACCTGTGACATTGAAGGTTCTATTCCTTCTACCAAGCAGCCTGGTACCATAGATGACCCTGTGTATGATTACAATCCAACAGAAGACAAAGTAGAGCCTGCTTTCAATGATGAGGGGAACATTACGGTGATGGCAGTGGATAACCTGCCTTGTGAGCTACCCCGCAATGCGTCTACTGATTTTGGGAAAATGCTCATGGACAATGTCTTGCCGAGTTTGATAGAAAGTGACGACCGCGACATCATCAAAAAAGCGACGATTGCCCAGGGCGGTCAGCTGACAGAGCGATATAGTTATCTGCAGGATTATGTAGATGGAAAGTGATCTTAGGTTTTAGACAGGGTCACTCAGACAGGGTCACTTAGACAGGGTCACTCAGACAAAAGATGCCAGAGAGCAATCTGGTCGTAGCGTTCGGGTGCCGGACCACGGGATGCGGAGTCCGCTGCGACCCTGCTAACTTCAGAGCGTCGGGGACACCCATTCTCGCTCGACGATGTCAATAATAGTCGTCATATCTTACTACTTTGCCTTAGATTCACTGAAGTTTGAAAACAAATCAAAACAAAAAAAGGCCAGTCACCTGGGGGGACTGGCCTTTTATATTTTTAGCTATGCAACGTTTATCCGTTCATAGAGATCAAAAACTCTTCGTTGTTTCTGGTGCCTTTCATGCGATCCAGTAAGAATTCCATAGATTCTGAGGAGTTCATGTCTGACATGAATTTTCTCAAAATCCATACTCTGGAAAGCTCTTCTTTATCCATCAACAGGTCTTCTCTACGTGTTCCTGAAGCAGGAACGTCAATTGCAGGATAAACTCGTTTGTTGGCCAGCTTTCTGTCGAGTTGCAGTTCCATGTTACCAGTACCTTTGAATTCTTCAAAGATTACCTCATCCATTTTAGAACCTGTTTCAATCAGTGCAGTAGCTATGATGGTTAAAGAACCTCCGTTTTCTACATTTCTTGCAGCACCAAAGAATCTCTTAGGTTTGTGCAGTGCGTTGGCGTCCACACCACCCGACAGGATCTTACCTGATGAAGGAACAACTGTATTATGTGCACGTGCCAGTCTGGTGATAGAGTCCAGTAAAATCACTACATCATGACCGCATTCTACCATTCTCTTGGCTTTTTCCAATACCATGTTGGCAACTTTCACATGACGGTCTGCTTGCTCATCAAAGGTAGAGGCAACTACCTCTGCGTTGACACTTCTCGCCATATCCGTTACTTCTTCAGGTCGCTCATCGATGAGTAAGATCATCAGATAGCACTCAGGGTGGTTTTCAGCAATGGCGTTGGCCACGTTTTTCAAGAGTACTGTCTTACCTGTTTTAGGCTGCGCTACAATCATTCCACGTTGACCTTTACCGATAGGGGCAAAGAGATCCAGAATTCTGGTGGAGTAATTGTTGGGCTTGGTACTGAGGTTCAATTTCTCTTCCGGGAAGAGTGGTGTCAAATATTCAAAAGAGATTCTATCTCTGATTTCTTCTGTGGTTTTACCATTGACAGAGCTCACTCTCAAGAGTGCGAAATACTTCTCTCCGTCTTTGGGAGGTCTGATTTGACCTTTCACTGTATCACCGGTCTTCAAACCAAATAATTTGATTTGAGAAGGAGATACATAAATGTCATCCGGGCTGGCGAGGTAGTTGTAATCACTGGATCTCAGAAAGCCATAGCCATCCTGCATGATTTCCAGTACTCCCTCGTTTTCGATCAAGCCATCAAACTCTCTTACGTTATAGTTATAGTTGGCTTTCTTCTGTTTCTGATCGATTTTAGGTTGGGGTCGTTCTTCTTTTCTAGGCTGTTCCGTTTTAGGCTGTTCTGCTTTGGGTTGCTCAGCTTTTGGCTGTTCGGGAGCAGCTTCTGCCACAGGCTTTTCTTCAGGTGCTGCTTTTTTAGGTTCAGCAGCAGTTTCTTCAGCCGCTACTTTTACATCAGTAACGTTTTCTCTTTTTCGCGACCTTCTTTTTGGCTTTTCAGCAGACTTTTCCTCGCTGGCTTCCGCTTTTACAGCTTTTGCCTTAGGCTCTTTAGGCTCTTTTGGTGCTTTAGGCGCTTTTTCAGCCTTTTTGGATTCAGACTTTTCAGCGCTGACTTTATCCTTTACTTTTTGGATTTCACTATCTGGCATGACGGCCTGATGCTCCAAAACCGCATATATGAGGTCTTTTTTGGGTAGTTTTTTATAATTTTTCATCCCCAGGCCTTCTGCAATGTCCCTAAGCTCGGACAGCAGCCGGATGTTCAAATCATCGATGTTGTACATAAAAAATTAGCGTGAAAATAATTGAATACTAATTGAAAGATTTTGATTTAATGATAGTAGACGTGCTACTAATTTTAGTTCTTGAAGTGATCTTTTTGGGAGGTTCCCAAGAGAAGACATCGCAATATTATGCTAAGAACTAAAATTTCACAAATTATTGATAAAAATTCTTTCGTTTATCGGGATTTTAAAGGGAGTGTATTGGAATTGTACTACTAAAACACCAAAAATCAGTCAAAAAACCATTTAGATTCTTCTGAGACAAATTATTGCTCATAAAATCAATAGAGAGAAGTCATAAAACCTGATTAAGTATTTACTTTGCGGAAAATTTTTAATAAAACTTACATTTATGCTACAGGTAAATAAAATCAGAGAAAATCTGGATGCTTATGTCGAAGGCCTTCGCAAGAGGGGAATACAGGATGGCAGGCAAAAGCTATCCGAGGTGATTTCCGTAGATGATTCCAGAAAACACCTGCAGCAAGAGACGGACAGATTGCTTGCTGAGGCAAATGCCATGGCCAAGCAGATCGGTATGCTCATGAAGCAGGGCAAAAGCGCAGAGGCGGAAGAGATCAAGAAGAATTCCGCACAACTCAAAGATGCTTCCAGGGAGTCTGCAGAGCAACAGAAGGAAATGGAAAAGAAGCTTGCTGAGCTACTGTATAATATTCCCAATATACCACATGAAAGCGTCCCTGCTGGTAACAGTGAAGAAGACAATGAAGTGGTATTCCAGATGCAGGATCTCCCTACGCTGCCTGAGAGTGCCAAACCTCACTGGGAGCTCATTAAGGAATATGACATCATAGATTTTGAACTGGGTAATAAAGTGTCGGGGGCAGGTTTCCCTTTTTATAAAGGTAAGGGTGCCCGACTGGTGCGCGCCATGATCAATTATTTCCTGGACAGGGCAGATGATGCCGGATATGCAGAAGTGATACCGCCGCTGTTGGTCAATGAGGATTCTGGTTATGGTACAGGACAATTGCCCGACAAGGAAGGACAGATGTACGAAGCCACTGCCGATAATCTATTTTTGATCCCTACCGCAGAGGTACCCATTACTAACATATATAGGGGTGAGATCATTATGGAGGATCAACTGCCCTTGAAAAATGTAGGACACACGCCTTGTTTCCGACGCGAGGCCGGATCATGGGGTGCTCATGTGAGGGGGCTGAACAGGTTGCATCAATTTGATAAAGTAGAGATTGTGCAGGTAGCCCATCCTGAGAAAAGCTATGAAGTGCTGGACGCCATGGTAAAACATGTGGAGCAGCTCATCAAAGACCTCGGGTTGCCTTATCGTATCTTGCGTCTGTGTGGTGGCGATCTCGGGTTCACATCGGCCTTGACGTTTGATTTTGAAGTGTACTCAGCGGCACAGAAAAGATGGTTGGAAGTGAGTTCTGTTAGTAATTTTGAAACTTATCAGGCCAACAGACTGAAACTGCGATATAAGAGTGGAAAGAAAAAGGAATTGCTGCACACGCTTAATGGAAGTGCTTTGGCCATCCCCAGGATACTGGCTGCGTTGCTGGAGAACAACCAGGGCCCTAATGGCATTGCTATTCCTGAAGTACTGGTGCCCTACACAAGGTTTGAGAACATCACTCTTGGCGATTCTGCCGTATAGTGAATCATGAGAAATTGAAGCATAAGCCTCTTTGTCAGTTTGATGAAGAGGCTTTTTTATGGAAGCCTGGGCTAAAATGATCACAGATTGGCCCTTCAGGGACGGTTCTATCGACCATTTGTCAAAATTATTTTCTGCAAAAGAGTTGCATTATGTACTTTCGATTAAAATATGTGAAAAATGAAAGCTTACCACTTGCTCATAGTACTAACTGGGTTCCTTATGTATGGATGCGGTAGTCAAGAAAACAATCAAAGTAAAATCTCCGCTTATCCGGAGTCGAAGAAGGTCGATACAGTTGACACTTATTTCGGAGTAGATGTGTCTGACCCCTACAGGTGGTTGGAAGATGACTTGTCTGCTGAGACAACAGACTGGGTGAAAAGTCAGAATAAAGTGACGTTCTCCTACCTTGATAAAATTCCTTACAGAGAAAAGCTGAAGACCAGACTCTCGGAATTGTATAATTACGAGCGTGTTTCTGCACCTGTGAAACAAGGAGACTATATTTATGTGTTGAAAAACGACGGTTTGCAAAACCAATCGGTATGGTACAGGAAGAAAGGAGAAGAGGGAGAAATGGAAGTTTTCCTGGATCCTAATACATTCTCGGAAGATGGTACTATTTCACTGGCAGGGACTTCCTTTACCAAGGATGCCTCTATGATGGCCTACAGTATTTCAGAAGGCGGCTCTGACTGGAGAAAGGTAATCGTGATAGATACTGAGACCAAAGAGATGATTGGTGATACGCTCATCGATGTCAAGTTCAGTGGTGTTTCATGGAAAGGTAATGAAGGCTTCTACTACAGCAGCTATGACAAGCCAAAGGGCAGTGAACTGTCTGCAAAGACGCAGTATCATAAGTTGTATTACCATAAAATGGGAACGTCCCAGTCCCAGGATCAACTCGTATTTGGCGGAGAAAAACAACCAAACCGCTACGTAGGTGGTGGTGCTACCAGAGATGGCCGATTCCTGTTGATCTCAGCTTCTCAGACGACGGCTGGTAATAAACTGTACGTAATTGATCTCAATGATCCGAAACAAGAAATGAAACTTGTAGATGACGATTATAACAGCAGGACTAATTATGTAGACCATGAGGGCGACCGGTTGATTTTCCAAACCAACATTGACGCGCCTAACTATCGCCTGGTTTCTGTAGATGCCAAGGCTCCAGGTAAAGAAAACTGGAAAGACCTTATTCCTGAGACTGAAAATGTACTGTCTACCAATACTGGTGGTGGAAAGATCTTTGCTACTTACCTGATAGATGCCAAAACGCAAGTGAAGCAGTTTGACCTCAATGGAAAACTGGAAAGAGAAATTGAGCTTCCCGGCATTGGTACTGCAGGTGGATTCGGTGCAAGGAAAGAAGATACCTCACTTTATTATTCTTTTACTTCTTTTACCTCTCCCACGTCTATTTATAAATATGACATCGCTGCCGGGACATCTGAGTTGTATGAAAGACCTGATGTGGATTTCAACCCTGACGACTATGTCACAGAGCAGATCTTCTATACCAGTAAAGACGGTACAAAGGTGCCTATGTTCATTGTATACAAGAAAGGCATAGAGAAGAATGGTAAGAATCCTACACTCCTTTACAGTTATGGTGGTTTTAACATCAGTATGAGACCTGGATTTAGTACTGACAGAATACTCTGGTTGGAAAATGGTGGAATCTATGCGCAGCCAAGTATTCGCGGAGGCGGAGAATATGGTAAGAAATGGCACATCGCTGGTACCAAGATGCAAAAGCAAAATGTTTTTGATGACTTCATTGCTGCAGGCGAATACCTGATAGAGAAGGGTTACACTTCCAGTGACTACCTGGCAATCAGAGGTGGTTCTAACGGTGGTCTGTTAGTAGGCGCTACCATGACACAACGTCCTGACCTGGCAAAGGTAGCCTTCCCCGCAGTTGGTGTCATGGACATGTTGAGGTATCATAAGTTTACGGCTGGTGCCGGATGGGCTTACGACTATGGAACGTCAGACGATTCCAAAGAAATGTTTGAGTACCTGAGAAAGTACTCCCCTGTACATGCATTGAAACCTAATACAGCCTATCCTGCGACCATGGTCACTACAGCGGATCACGATGACAGGGTAGTGCCGGCGCATAGCTTCAAGTTTGCTGCCACACTACAGGAAAACCACGTAGGAGACAATCCGGTCTTGATCAGAATTGAGACCAACGCAGGGCATGGTGCAGGAACGCCCATCACCAAGCGCATCGAACAAGGTGCCGATCTTTACTCTTTTGCATGGTACAACATGGGAGTATTGCCTCCAATTGCCAAAAAAGAACTTTAAAAATATTGACCGATGATCAGAGCAGGCCGCAAAGAAGATTTACCAAGGGTGTTGGAACTCATCCGTGAGCTGGCAGTGTATGAAAATGCTGCTGAGCAGGTGGACAATACGGTAGAGCAAATGGAGGAGGATGGATATGGTGAAAAGCCAATCTTTGGCTTTTTTGTTGCGGAAAGAGATGGTGTAATCATCGGTATTGCTATTTATTACTACCGATACAGCACCTGGAAAGGAAAGCGTTTATACCTCGAAGACCTGATTGTGACGCAGGAGGAGCGGGGTAATGGATATGGGAAAGCCCTCTTTGATGTGACTGTACAGAAAGCCAAAGAAACCGGGTGTACCGGTATGATGTGGCAGGTATTGGATTGGAATACATCTGCCATTGAGTTTTATAAGCAGTACGGAACCTACTTTGACGAAGAATGGATTAACTGTCACCTTAATTTCTGACGGTTAATCATCAATGATGAAAGCCAAAGGCTTATGCTAAGCCTTTCAATATAATGAGCACCTCAGCAGTTTTGTTGAGGTGCTTTTTTTAGGACTATACCTCTTCCAGCACCGTTCTGAAAGCGACATGCTTGCTTGCATAGCGGTCTACGTGCTCTTTGGCCAGTGCAGGGGCAAAATTATTGATGTAGTGATCCAGCGTATCCATGTTCTCACACAGGTACTGTACCGAATAGGTAGCGCCTGTGGCATCAGGGACTTCATTGAGTAGCTTGTACATCTTATTAGCAACAAATGCACCGGTAGACAATACTTTGGGGATATGGACTTCTTTCATCCATTGTTTCCACTCTTCCTCTACACTAAAATCAATATTGATAGTTACGTTATAAAGAATCATATCAGACCTAAGTCTATTGTTTGACGAAATATTGAACCATAAAACTCTTGAGGAGTTTCACTAAAGGCAAAGAAAGTGTATTTTGCGGCTACTCTGCGATACATTTTTATAAAAAAACTAAAAGAATCAAGTACTCCGCATTGGCAACTTTTCTCAAACAACTCCAGCAACTCCCCGGTGATATAAAAGCGGGTATCGTTATTATTATTTTACACGTGGTGGGAGTCATCGGCTATCTTACCCCAGCCCTCAATACCTATTTCTTGCTGCTGACCCCTTTGAACCTGCTCATCGTTGGGACAATAGTGGTCTATTTCCAATATAGTAAGGGCATTTCAAGGTTGTGGGCACCTGTTGCAGTCTTCTCAATAGGGCTGATCGCTGAGATTGTAGGGGTCAAATATGGATTTCTGTTTGGCGAGTATCAATATGGTGATACATTGGGGCCCAAGGTCATGCAGGTGCCGTGGATCATTGGCATGAACTGGTTACAGCTTGGCTTTGCCTTTGCAGCGTTATGCGCTTGCTATCTGCCAGGTAAAAAGTTTCTTTCCATGCCATTGGCAGCTGTTTTAATGGTGTTGCTGGATGTGTTGATAGAGCCGGTTGCTATTAAATATGACTATTGGGCGTGGGAAAATGGAAATGTGCCCCTTATGAATTATATTGGATGGTTTGTAGTAGCAAATATTGTGCAAATTATCATCCAAACTGAGGAGCTGACCAGGCTAAAAAGGCTTAGTTGGTTCATTATCAGTGCCCAACTGATGTTTTTTACGCTATTAAATTTATTTTGAGAAGTATAGTAAAATTGTTAAACACTCAGAGGTCCAATTTGTTAACCTATTACAGAAACGTCTAATGGGATGGTGATTGTGGGATATTAATAAGACGAGGAATGAGTAACTTTTCAATAAAAGATTTAGAACATTTATCAGGTATTAAAGCGCATACCATCAGGATATGGGAGCAGCGTTATGAGTTGATTCAACCCAAACGTACCGATACTAATATCCGATATTATGATGATAATGACTTAAAGCTCATTCTCAATGTTGCTCTGTTAAAGGATAACGGTTTTAAGATTTCCAAGATCGCCAAGATGAGCGGGGGAGAGGTACAGCGTGAGGTAATGACCATTACTGAGAAAAAGCTAAAGTACCCCGAGCAAATCCACGCACTCACGATTGCTATGGTAGATATTGATGAAGAGCGATTTGAAAAAATCGTTTCTACCAATATCCTGAAGATTGGTTTCGAAAAGACCATGCTCAACATCATCTACCCTTTCCTCTCTAAGATTGGTATTCTATGGCAGACCGGTTCCATTAACCCCGGGCAGGAGCATTTTATTTCCAATCTGATCAGACAAAAGCTTATTGTTGCGATTGACGGCCAGTACGTCAGCAGAGCGGGGGGTGGTAAAAAGTTCTTATTGTATTTGCCGGAAGGCGAATTGCATGAGCTGAGCCTGTTATTTTCCAATTATTTGATTCGTTCCAGGCAGCATCAGACGATTTACTTAGGCCAGTCCCTGCCATTGATTGATCTGGAACACATTTATCACCATCATCGCCCGGATTACATTGTGACGATCATCACTTCTGCGCCAGGCTCTTCTTATGTGCAGGATTATTTAAACGACCTGGGCGGGAAATTTCCCAATGCACAGTTGTTGGTATCAGGCTATCAGGTGATAGGACAGGATCTTGATACTCCAGAAAATTTGATGATCTTCAACAGAATTGATGAGATTGTCGATTTTGTAGAGCAATTGGGTATCGTAGAGATGTAAACGTGCGCCTGCCTTAGGTAGAGCCCACTAAAAAACGCCAGAAAATTTCCAAACCTGCCTTTGAAATAATAAAATGTAGATTTTTGATCAAATGAATTAAAAATCGTGCATTACAAAAATACTGTAACAATCTTTTTGTCGTTAGTGGGGGCGCCTAGCCTCCGTCACTGCATCTACTTCTCGGTCTGCGCGGCGCGGCCTCAGATCAAAGTATGAAAATACAGTTTCTCTTCGTTCGATCGTATCTACTGCAACAGAGGCGCCCAGCCCGGGACCTTTTCAGTGGGCTCTAAGCACTAACTACATTCCAAATCATTTATCTTTTCTTCCCTGACATGTCGTCGTCGCTGAACGATGCTGTTCTTCATCAAGCAGATTAACATTCATGCTTTCTACATGCCGTGATGCCAAAAGTGTCAAGTCATATCTATTGTTACCTGTCAGGCCCTGCCTAAAATT
>ERZ1740068.317-NODE-317-length-26551-cov-9.313293_pt1 | contig 26551 bp, 26 predicted proteins | sample MGYA00581735_ERZ1740068 | MGnify/ENA primary metagenome ERZ1740068 (study PRJEB43018, sample SAMN04849740) | marine metagenome | isolation source: floating plastic debris | place: Pacific Ocean | collected 2008-08-30 | study: EMG produced TPA metagenomics assembly...
CAAAATCGGTTTTCTTCGGAATATTTAGAAAATGTATTGTAATCTACAATTATTTTTAATCAAAACACCACATTTATTTTACACTGTTCTTTATTTTACAAGTGTACAGATTAACTAAACTTTTTAGTTTATAAACTAAAAAGTTTAGTTAGAATAGAATTAGATATTAACCATTTACAGCTGGAGCTGTTAAAGCAACTGGTAATACTTCACCTGAAGCTAAATCTAATGGGAAATTGTGAGCATTACGTTCATGCATTACTTCCATACCTAAATCTGCACGGTTAACGATATCAGCCCATGTGTTAATAACACGACCTTGAGAATCTACAACCGATTGGTTGAAGTTGAAACCGTTTAAGTTAAACGCCATAGTACTAACACCCATAGCAGTTAACCAAATACCTAAAACTGGCCATAAAGCTAAGAAGAAGTGTAAAGCACGAGAGTTGTTGAATGAAGCGTATTGGAAGATTAAACGACCAAAGTAACCGTGTGCAGCTACGATGTTGTAAGTTTCTTCTTCTTGACCGAATTTGTAACCGTAGTTAGTAGATTCGTTTTCAGTTGTTTCACGGATTAAAGATGAAGTTACTAATGAACCGTGCATAGCTGAGAATAAAGAAGCACCGAATACACCTGCAACACCAGCCATGTGGAATGGGTGCATTAAGATGTTGTGCTCAGCTTGGAATACTAACATGAAGTTGAAAGTACCAGAGATACCTAAAGGCATACCGTCAGAGAATGAACCTTGACCGATTGGGTATACTACGAATACTGCAGATGCTGCTGCTACTGGAGCAGAGAATGCTACGAAGATCCAAGGACGCATACCTAAACGGTAGCTTAATTCCCATTCACGACCCATGTATGAACATACACCTAAGATGAAGTGACAAACGATTAATTGGTAAGGACCACCGTTGTATAACCACTCATCGATTGAAGCTGCTTCCCAAATTGGGTAGAAGTGCATACCGATAGCGTTTGAACTAGGGATTACTGCACCAGTGATGATGTTGTTACCGTATAATAAAGAACCTGCTACTGGCTCACGGATACCATCGATATCAACTGGAGGAGCTGCGATGAAACCAATGATGAAACAAGATGTAGCTGTTAATAATGTAGGGAACATTAAACAACCAAACCAACCGATGTATAAACGGTTTTCTGTACTAGTAATCCAACCACTGAAACGTTCCCATAAAGAAACACTTTCACGTCTTTGTAAAGTTGCTGTCATAATAATTTATGTAATTATAGTTATTCCCAACGTTTATTGCGGGTTATCATAAAGTGTAATACCAAATGTAGAATTTAAATCTAATTATTTTATTCTTTAATAAATTTAAAAAATTCTAATTCAAAATTAAAAAGTGCTCTCGTACTCGTACCACCAATGAATAATGTTTTCCTTTTTTGAATAATCCAAATTTGAGAATAACTTACATAACTTATTAATGTACTGGCCATTAAGAAGAAAAATCCTGTGTATATAAGAGGAATTCCTGGGTCCATTTTGATTTGTAATCCAGTTGAACTAATAATATCTACTAAAGTAATAGAAGAGTTTAAAGGAATAGTCTCATTCAATTCAATGTTTCCTAAAAAATTTCCGGTTTCATCATAGATGGAACAATACCCTTCTAAATTATCAATAATTACAATTTTACCATTTGTTAATAATAAATCATTCGAAATCCAAGTTATCCAAATTTTAGTTGAGTTATTAGCAATATTACGAAGTGGGTATTCCAAAATTTCTTGTTGTCGATTTTTGAATCTTAATCCAAGTAAATCCCAATCTGTTTGATAATAATAAACTCCCTTATAAATTAATGGATAGTTAACTGAAATCGTCTTTCGTAATTGTTCGGTTCCTTGTGAATTTAAAATTGAAACATCCGAATAAAACTGCGCTACTGTTCTAGCTTTTGTGTAAGTAATCCAAAAATCATTAATTCTAGCAGAAATTATAGGAAGTTTTGTTAATTGACCATTCATTAATATATTCTGAATTTGAAAACTCTCTGTTTTTGGAATAAGCTCTTGAGCTTTAAATCCAAATAATGAACTGATAATTGTTCCAAATAAAATAAGAATCATACTAATATGAACTATTATAGGAGCAATTCGTCCGATTAAACCTTTATAACAGTAGATAATATTCTTTTGTTGAAAAATGGAATATTGTTTGGATTTAATTTCTGCAATTATTTTCGTAAAAGAAAAATTGTTTAAAATTGTAAAAATTTTTAGACGATGAAACGATTGAGTCGTTCGAAAAAACTGACACCGTCGAGCAATTTTTAACGAAGGAAATTGTTGTAACACCGTACAGGAAATTAAACTTAAACCAAATGTAAAAATTAAAAGAAAAAACCACCAAGTTTTGTAGATGTGATCTAATCCAAACTTTAAAATTTGATCCCAGGTCAAAAAACCTAAAACTGGATTTGTTAATGAATAATTAGCCTTGTAAGTTTCAATACTTTGATCCTGTTCAATTATAGTTCCGAAAATGCTAACAAGACTAATTAACCATAATATGAAGATCGCAAAACGTAAGTCTGCAATTTGCCGAAAAATTTTTTGTTTCATTGATTATTTTAATTGAGATATATAAGTTTCGAAGATGCGGACCGAATTCGACCAGAAGCTGCCCATTTCTTTAGTTGAATCATTTGAGTATTTTCTAATTGTGCCAATGGAACTAATTCTTTCAGTGCAAAACAAATGTCTTCAGTTGTAAACTCACGTTTTTCATAAAAAGCATGATACATTCCTTCAATAATTCCTTGTCGAATTTCTGCGCCAGAAAAAGAATCTGAAATTTGACTTAATTTTAAATAATTAAAAGATTCCCAGCTTTTTGGTCGAAATTCCTGAAGATGAATTTTAAAAATTTCTTCACGTTCTTCTTGTTTCGGTAAATCTAGAAAAAAAATTTCATCAAAACGACCTTTTCGAATAACTTCTAATGGAAGTAAATCAATATTATTTGCAGTCGCAATTACAAAAACAGGTTTTGTTTTTTCAGACAACCAACTAATAAACGTTGCTAAAATACGATTACTTGTCCCACTATCCCCCTTACTTTCGGTATTTGTGAAACTTTTATCAATTTCATCAATCCAGAGAATGCATGGAGAAATTGTTTCGATTATGTTTATCATTTGTCGAAGACGAGATTCTGATTCTCCGACAATTCCACCAAATAATTTTCCAACATCTAATTTTAACAACGGTAATTGCCAATCATTCGCAATAGCTTTTGCTGTTAATGATTTACCAGTTCCTTGAATACCAATTAATAATAATCCCCGTGGCGTAGGGAGACCATAATTGACAGCTTTCATACTAAAAGCTGTTTTACGTTTTTTTAACCAATCCTTCAAATTACCTAAACCCCCTAAATTTGCAATTTTCTGATTAACTGTAACATATTCTAAAATTTCAGTTTGACTAATAATTTGTTTTTTTTCATTTAATAAAATAGAAATACTGTTTTGATCGATTGTCTTATAAGTGGCAATAATTTTTGACAAAACACGCCGAATTCGCTCAAGAGATAAACCTTGGCAGGCTTTTGTTAAATCTTCAAAAAGTTCTGAATTAATTTTAATATTCAGGGATGTTATTAAACGTTTTAATTCTTGACTAATTTCATCTTCTAACGGTAATTCAAAATCAATAACTGTTATTACATCTTGAAGATCTTTTGGAATAATTAGATCTGATCCAATTATAATAATTGTTTTGGGCTGTAATTGAAGTTTACGACTAAGGTTCCTTAACTTTCGTGAGATTGATAAATCAGTTAAAAAACGGTTAAAATCTTTTAGCAAAAATATACCAGGCGTTTCAAAATTTAACCGCTCAACAAGTTCTAAAGCTTGAAGAGGATTTCGTTTCGCAAATCCTTCGTTATTTGGATTGTTTATATAACCATCTATAAAATCCCAACTATAAATGCTTCGATTTAGATTCATCTTTATATTTTTTCGAATTACATATTCGACTCGATCTTCTTCAATAGTATTAATATAAATAATTGGGTAACGAGCTTTCAAAAAAATAGTTAGTTCATTATTAAATTTCATGTAATGTTTGATCAAAAATCTATTTATCAAATTAATATTATATTAATTTTACTAAAAAATAATGTATTATTAGAGGAATTATATTTAATTCCATCTAATAATAAATGTTTAATGTTGAATCGTCAATTTCTTCCGACCTTTTTTCCGTCTATTTTGGATTATTTTTTTTCCCTGAGTTGTTGCCATTCTTGCGCGAAATCCAGAAACGCGTAAAATTGAATGTCGTCCCTTATTCGAAAGTGTTCGTTTTGTCATAATATTATCTAAATTTATAAAACAGAAGCTCGTAAAAGGTCATAAGTTACTAAATGTCGCAAAATTTCTTCTCGAGTTTCAAACATGCTAAAAGATTCTCGCTTATATTCATAAAGTGGATTACTTTGTCCATAACCACGCCACCCTACAGCTTCACGTAACAGTGTAGTTTTTTGTAAGTGTTCACGCCAAATCCTATCGATATTGATTAAAATAATGCTACGTTCAAAGGTATTGACAATTCCATCACCATAAATTGAGAATTCTAAAATTTTTGCTCGATACGTAAGCCAAAATTCATTAAATAAGTATAATTTTAATTCATAAATATCAAAGTTTCTTAAAAGATCGGTGAAATCTTTAATTTGATTTAATAATAAATTTTGACCGAATAAATTTTCAATAAGCGATAAAATTTCAGTACCATACAAAGGATTCTTTGATAATTCGAATATTATATCAAGAGCTATTTGTTCACCATAACCAAAAATGTTTTTTTGAACAGAATTGCTTTCTAATAGTTTTCGGCGTTCATAATAGATGATATTTCGTTGTTTATTTAAAATATCATCATAATCAAATAAATTTTTTCGTTGTTGATAGGCTCGTTCTTCTACACTTTTTTGAGCATTATTCAAACTATTGGTGATTAAATTTGATTCTATAGGAATATCATCTGAGAATTGTGCTTTCATAAAATTTTGAATACTTGGACCACCAAATAAGCGCAACAAGTTATCATCAAGACTTAAGAAAAAACGTGATCTTCCAGGATCACCTTGTCGACCACAACGACCTCGTAATTGATTATCGACACGTTGTGAATCATTTCGTTCTGTTCCAATAATATATAAACCACCTAAATTTTTAACAATCTTATTTTCTTGCTTTTGAATTTTCTTATTAAAAAATCGAAGTTCATTTATTAAAAATTGTACAGAAGATTGATAAGAACTTTCTGGGATAGAAATTCGATCGTTTTCTCGTAAAATTCGAAGAATGTCAAGATCAGACAATTGTAAAAATTCAGGATTTACTACTAATGATTCTAAAACACTTAAAAATTTTTGTGAAATTCCAGTAAATTGAGTTAGAAATTTATAGGTTAAATAAATTTTATCTTTAATTTTGATCGCATTTTTTGATAGAGTAACAATATCGTATAGATTCTTTTGAATTTTAAAGTTAATATTACCACCCAAAATAATATCTGTTCCACGCCCTGCCATATTTGTAGCAATTGTAATAGTATTTTTTTGTCCAGCTTGAGCAACAATTTCCGATTCTCGTCGAACATTCTCAGGTTTTGCGTTCAAGATTTGATAGGAAAGGTTGTATTCTTTTAATAATTCAGCCAACATTTCTGACTTTTCAACCGTAGTTGTTCCAATCAGAATCGGTTGTCCTTTTTTTGAAACCTGATTACAGACATTCGCTATAGCAGTCCATTTTGAAAATTGATCTTTGTAAATCAAATCAGGCAAATCTTCTCTTTGAACATATTGCGCAGTCGGAATTTCTTCGACAGATAAGTTATAAATTTTTGCAAATTCAACTTCTGCTGTTTTCCCTGTTCCGGTCATGCCTGATAATTTTGGATATAACAAGAAAAAATTTTGATAAGTTATTGCCGCAATCGTTTCAGTTTTCTGACGAATTTCTAATTTCTCCTTTGCTTCTATCGCTTGATGAAGACCTTCACCCCATCGTCGATCAGGCATAATTCGACCGGTAAATTCATCTACAATAACAATTCGATTTTTCTGAACAATATAATTAACATTTTTAAAGTAGAGAGCGTTTGCTTTTAAAGCATTAATAATATAGGGAATCCAAGGATCTTGAGGATCATATAAATCTTGAATCTTTATTATTTGTTCAACTTTTTTGCTCCCTTCTTCAGTTAAAATGATGTTTTTATTTTTTTCATCAATTTTATAATGTTGATTTAATATAAGATAATTTATAATTTCCGCCGCTAAAATATATTTTTCAATTGGTGTTGAAATATTATTAGAAATGATTAAAGGTGTTTGAGCCTCATCAATTAAAATCGAATCTACTTCATCAATAATACAATAATTAAATGGTCGTAGAACAATCTTATTCGAATTCATTGTCAGATTATCGCGAAGAAAATCAAAAGCAAGTTCATAGTTTGTAACATAAGTTATATCCGCTTTATAATTCATCCTTCGTTCTAAATCTGACATATTTTCTTGAATTAATCCTGTATTTAAACCAAGAAATCGATAAATTTGACTCATTGAGACTTGATCGCGATTGGCTAAATAATCATTTACAGTTACAATGTGAACACCTTTTTTGGAAACAGCATTTAAACAAGCGGGCAAAGTTGCAACTAACGTTTTTCCTTCCCCTGTTTTCATCTCCGCAATTTTTTCATCATTTAAAACAAGACCACCAATAAGTTGAACGTCAAAATGACGTAATCCAACTGTTCGGATACTTGCTTCTCTAGTAATGGCAAAAGACTCTGCAGTTAGCGAATTTAAAATTTTATTTGAGTCATAATGTCGGGTTAATTTGAGACTTCGAGCTCGTAATTCGTTATCTGTTAATAATTGTAACTCATTTTCTAAATTATTTATTTGATTAATTAAACCTTGATATTTACTGAAAAGAGAACTATTCGTAAATGGGTTTTTTAACATTTTGAATTTTAGACAATAATATTTATACGTTTAGCTTTAGAATTTTTATAATCAAATTTCACTGTTCCATCTGCTAATGCAAATAAAGTAAAGTCTTTTCCACAAGCAACATTTAAACCTGGTTTAAATTTCATTCCACGTTGACGTATTAAGATACTACCAGCTTTAACAAATTCATTACCAAATCGTTTTACACCTAAACGTTTAGAATTGGAATCTCGTCCATTTTTTGTACTTCCTGCCCCTTTTTTATGTGCCATAATTTTAACTCCTTATTTCTGAATTATTATCAAGTCATAGTGTCAATCAAGACTCTAGTCAATTCTTGTCTATGACCTTGTTTCTTTCGTGTTTTCTTTTTAGGCTTCATTTTATAAATTAATTTTTTTCTACTGCGAAAATGTTTTAAAATTCTTCCTCTTACAATAACATCGTCGCCCAAATAAGGTTTACCAATATAAATCCTTCCTTCACCACCATTTAATAATAAAACTCGATTTAATAGAATTCGCTTTCCTAAATCTAGAGAGATCTTATTAAAGTCATAATACTTGCCCTTTTCAATCCAAAATTGTCTACCACTTATTTCGATAATAGCATATCTCATAATTTTATTAGTTTTATTTTTATCTATTTCTAGAATATACGATTTTTTTTTAACCGTCAACTTATCTTTTATTACCTTTAATATTTTTTAACACCCTTGAAACAATCTATCCTGATAATACAAAAAAAAGATCTTAATTGTTTTATCCACACATTTTTCATCGAGTACTAAACAAGGGACCCCCAATTTTGGAAAACAAATTAATTTTAACAATCACAATTTGACTTTTAACATCTCTAATTTAATTAGCTGAATTTCAAGAGCTGTGAAATTTTTTTGGATCTAATGAGGACGTCTTTTATGTTGCAACAAATAAATTTCAAACTATTTTTGTATAATTTATTATCTTAGAGTTTATGAAGAATTGAAATTTTAACAAAATATTTTATTTTTGTTAAATCCCGAAACTAATAATTTTTAACCCCCTAGTGAACTACTACTTAGGTTCTAAACATTTAATTGATTTTAATTTAAAATTCTTTCTAGCATAACAACAATTAATCTATAGAGAATTTATAAATTTAGTCAACTATCTCGTTAAAATATAGTTATTCTTTAACTTTAAGTGATACCTTAAAACTAGAAGACTTTGAATCAACTAGAATTGCTGAATCAAGAAAAACACTTTTTAATAGCCTCGAATATTGTCTTTAGAAAATAGTATAATTCAAAAACGACATTATTAAAATCACTTTTCAAAAATGTGCAATCGTTAAAAATGGTTTTCGTAATATCGACTTCAGTTAAGTTACAATTGCTGAACTGACAATTCTTAAACGTATAACTATTAAATTCCGTTACTTGACAAATTGTCTTTTCAAAAACTCACTTTTCGACCAAATATTTTTTAAAATAGCTTGACTCAAAATTAACATTGATAAATTCGATATTAATTAAATCTAAATTATTAAAAATTGAAGACTCAAAACTTACATCAAGGTTTAGGTCACGACAAAATCTAATTATTTCACCAGAGAACTTTTTTTTCGAACACTTGGTTATTTGTTGTAGATCGTAAATCAAAATGATAACTATAATTATTAATTATGCTTTCAGCTGAATTTATAAACATGATTAAAAGATTTTGCTATTTATCCCTATTCTTTGATCATAAAAATAATCAGTGTTTCATTCATTCTATTAATTAATTAAAAAATAGATAGATTATAATTAATATAAATTGAAACTATTTGAGTTTCAACTATAATATATATTGTATTTAATTAAAATATTTCGAAAGGATTGTAACTTATGGATACTCGTGTATTAGTAATTGCTGGACCTTTATTAATTGCCGCATCATGGGCTTTAATTAATATTGGTCGTTTAGCCATTCAACAACTTCAACGAATGAAATAAAAAACTAAAATTCACTGGAATTTTAAAATATTCAATGCTCAATTACATTAATAAAATTATAAAAAAATTATGTCTCATACTGTAAAAATTTACGATACTTGTATTGGTTGTACACAATGTGTCCGAGCTTGTCCTACAGATGTACTAGAAATGGTACCTTGGGATGGCTGCAAATCTGGACAAATTGCCTCATCACCTCGTGTCGAGGATTGCGTTGGGTGTAAACGTTGCGAAACTGCTTGCCCTACCGATTTTTTAAGCGTACGAGTCTATTTAGGAGCGGAGACAACCCGAAGTTTAGGATTAGCTTATTAATTTAAAGTGTTTTTAATTTTCCATAAAAAGTCTTTGTATTTAGGGATAAATACAAAGACTTTTTATGGAAAATTAAACTTTTGTTTTACCTTAAATAATCTTTTGAGTTATCAAATATAACTTTAGTATTTACATATTTTTCGTTAAATATTCTATTTAATAATAATAAGATAGACGAGTTTATTATTACATTATAAGTTATAATATTAATATGAATTTATAGAGTCTGGGGTATCCGTGGATTATGTCACACTTTACGCATATACAAACTTCTTTTCAGAATTTAAGTTACTTAGAAAAGACGTTAAACCGATTAGATATTGGTTATCAAAGGAAACTGTTAAGTGATCAAACAATTAATTTATGTATTTCTCAAAAAAATTCTCATGATATACATTTAAAATGGAATGGAAAGGAATATGAGTTAATTGCCGATATTAGTTTTTGGGATCAGCCGTATCCCATTAATAGTTTCGTTGATAAACTTTCTAAACAATATGCAAGTGAAGTAATTATTGGTGAGAGTCAGAAAATAGGATTTCAATCAACAGAATCTTTACAAAATATAGATGGCTCTAATGTCTTAATTTTAGAACGTTGGAGTTAAATTGAATTGTATAGATCTATTTTATGATTTACTGAACATATTTTATTAGAAATGTTTCAAACAAGTCAAAAATATATTACTAATAAGGTTTTTAATGTACTAATGAGAAAAAAATTCTTTGCATTAAACTATTGACAAAACATTTAATCTAAGCTAAACTATTATTGTTATATAGATATGAGTAAATTAAATATGATTGAATGCAACTAAGATTCGTCTTAAAGAAAAACAAATTATTCCAAAATATTTTTTGCACGTATTCTGGGATTTTGATTATAATATATAAGTAAGGAACATGAATAGAGAGAAATGCTTCCCTAGAGGACGAATATTAGGAAACGCCCTCAGCTAAATATAGGTAATTCTTTTGTAAAGTAGGTACTAAACAAAAGTAATTTGAATATATTATTATAATCTTAAAATTATGAGATCAAATAATTTAAAATTTAGAGGACTACTCTTATTATACTATAAGGTTAGTTTACTGAATTATATAAATAAAACACTATAAATTATTAAACACACAGGAGGACACGCTGTGTTCGAAAAATTCACAGAAGGTGCTATTAAGGTTATTATGGTCGCGCAAGAAGAAGCTCGTAGAATGGGACACAATTTTGTTGGCACTGAGCAGCTCCTGCTTGGAGTAATTGGGCAGAGGCACGGTATTGGAGCTAAATCTTTAAAAGATATAAATGTTACGTTAAAAGCCACTCGTCGAGAAATTCAAAAGTATATCGGACGTGGTACAGGATTTGTTGCTTCTGAAATTCCATTCACACCTCGAGCAAAGCGAGTATTAGAAATGGCTGTTCAGGAAGGCAAAGACTTAGGTCAAAACTTTGTTGGCACAGAACATTTATTGCTAGCGTTAATGAGCGAGCCAGATGGAATAGCTATGCGAACTCTAAATAAGCTAGGTGTTAATCTTAAAAAGTTAAAAAATATAATTTTAAAATATATTGAAGAAACTCAAGAAGATGTTTTACGACCTTTAAAAAAGGCAAAAAAATTTTTAATAGAAAGATCGAGAAAAGGCACTCCAACACCAACTTTAGATGAATATGCAGAGAATTTAACTAAAAAAGCAGCATATGGAAAGTTAGATCCAGTTATTGGACGTGATAATGAGATTAAAAGTGTTGTCGTAGCATTAGGACGTCGTACAAAAAATAATCCAGTTTTAATCGGTGAAGCTGGAGTTGGTAAAACAGCTGTTGCCGAGGGTTTGGCACAAATGATTTTGACTGAAGATGCACCTGATTTTTTAGATGGGAGTTTAGTTATGGCTTTAAACATTGGAATGGTTTTAGCTGGAACAAAATATCGTGGTGAATTTGAGGAAAGAATGAAACGAATACTTGATGAAGCACAGCGTGACTCGTCAATCATTCTTGTTATTGATGAAATTCATATGGTAATAGGGGCTGGAGCTGCTGAAGGTGCTGTAGATGCCGCAAATATGTTAAAACCTGCTTTAGCGCGAGGTACATTACGTTGTCTTGGTGCTACAACAACCGATGAATATAAAAAGTATATTGAACGAGATCCTGCTTTAGAGCGTCGATTCCAACCTATTATAGTAAATGAGCCAAGTGTAGGAACAACCATTCAAATTTTGCGAGGTTTACGACGAAAATTTGAACAACACCATGAAATAACGTATCATGATAAAGCTTTAGAACAAGCAGCCATCTTAGCTGATAAATATATTGCAGATCGTTTTTTACCAGATAAAGCTATTGACCTTATAGATGAAGCTGGATCACGTGTTAAATTAGAAAATCGTACTTTGCCATTTGGTTTCCGTGCACTATTAACAGAACTGCAAGAAACTCTTCGAGATAAGGGTCGTGCGTTGAATCAATGCAACTTTCAAGCTGCAAAAATACTTTTAGATCATGAAATGGAAGTTCGAGCACACATTCGACTTATGAAAAATTCGGCTGCAATACGAGAACTCCGTGGTGTCGGTAATCGAGAAATTGATATGGTGATGGAAAATGATGTGGCAAATGTTGTTTCAATTTGGACCGGAATTCCAGTAACAAAAATTGATGGGTCTGAATCTACTCGTTTATTGCAAATGGAAAAAATTCTTCATGGACGAATTATTGGACAAGAGCATGCTGTTAGTTCTATTTCGAAAGCAATTCGTCGAGCACGGGTAGGACTTCGAAATCCAAGTCGACCCATTGCCAGTTTTATTTTTGCAGGTCCAACTGGAGTTGGTAAAACTGAATTGGCCAAAGCACTGTCGGAATACATGTTTGCTGATGAAGATGCTATGCTTCGATTAGATATGTCAGAATATATGGAAAAACATACTGTAGCTAAGTTAATTGGATCGCCTCCTGGTTATGTCGGTTATAGTGAAGGGGGTATATTAACTGAGAATGTACGTTCTACCCCATATTGTGTTGTTCTTTTTGATGAGATTGAAAAAGCTCACGCAGATGTTTTCAATTTATTATTACAAATTTTAGACGATGGCCGATTAAGTGATTCAAAAGGTCGAGTAGTTAATTTTACGAATACATTGATAATCTTAACGACAAATTTAGGTGCAAAAATTATTGAAGAAGAAAGTGGTATTGACCCTAACGATTCTGGTGAGGAAGGCAATGGATTAAGAGTGGAACCAGATTCTAAAAATGGTTGGAAGCCTATAGAAACACCAATGGATTCAGAGTTGCTTAAGCATATTTCAAAGCTTGTAAATGAAGAGCTTAAAAAATTCTTTAAACCAGAATTTTTAAATCGAATTGATGAAATTATTGTTTTTCATCATTTAACACGAGCAAATATTTGGGATATTTGTGAGTTAATGATCAATCAAATTAAAGATCGTTTAGAAGAAAAAGAAATCTATTTAGAAGTCGATGAACCAACTCGAGCATTTTTAGCAGATACAGGGTATAACCCAATCTATGGCGCTCGACCATTACGTCGTACTATTATGCGTTATTTAGAAGATCCTTTAGTAGAAAAATGTTTATTGCAAACATTGTATGCGGGAACTCGTCTTCACGTTCGTAGAAAACAAGCCCCGCGTCCATATTCATGGCGCTATTTAAACGAACTTGAAGTCGAAGTAGATTTTAGTCGTGTTGAACCAAACTTATTATTAACGGAAGATAAAGATAAAAAAGATCCAGATACAGTGGCAATAGACCCAGAAACATCAAAAGATACATCTAAAGAACCAGGAACCAAAACATTAGGAGAAAGAATAAGAGAAGTACAAGCAGAACAGCAACGGAAAGAGCAACTTGACAATCAAGATAAAGAAGACTCGAACAAAAATTTAGATAAGAAAGATGAAGATTTGTAACAGGGTATTCTAAAACAAATTTGTCAGGATTGAAAATAAAAATGAACTAGTTGACATTACGTAACATCAATTTTATGAATTTTTAAGATTAAAAATAAAATAATTAATCTTAAAAATTCATTTTTGTCTTTATATTAAATTTCTAGTTTGAATCGAATAAATTATTTATAATTTATTCGATTCAAACTAAACTACTATACACATATTTCATACTATTTTTTCTATAAATCAATAACTATCTAAAGTAGCCAGAATTAACTAAAAATATAACTGACTCTTAACTGAGTGAAATTATTTAATTTTGGATGATCTATTGAGATTGCTGTTTGCTATTTTTAACACGTTAAAAAGACTAGAAAAATTGAAAAATGAAAGATCTGTGGAATTCGACATTTAATTTTCTAACTTCTTAATGAAATAAGTGGCTTTCTAGAATAACGATATTCATTTACTATATTATAATTTATCAAATTTTTCTAGATTATTGAGTACACCTCTAGCCTATAGATTTGAATAAGTTCATTGAATTTCTTTGTGCATCGGGTTATAAATTTTAGTTATTTTATCCATGTCGAAGGCTATTTAAATTTCAATATTAAAAAATTTAAGCTTTTTGTGTGAATCAACCATTGGGAATGGAGGGACTTGAACCCTCACGCCTTTATCAGGCAACGGATTTTAAGTCCGTCGCGTCTACCAATTCCACCACATTCCCTCATTTTTTGCATAAAAAGAACTTATATATATATATATATATATATTCTTATTGTCATACTTCCTAGAATAATAAGTATAATAAAATATCTTATAAAAGTCAAGAGTGTAATTTTGTTATTTCTAAAATTTAGAAATATAGGTGGCACCCAGATTCGAACTGGGGATAGAGGATTTGCAATCCACTGCCTTACCACTTGGCCATACCACCAGCTTATAAATTTTAATATATCATAAAAATTTTAACAAGTCGTTCTTTTATTTTACTCTAATAGTAAACTTTAGAATCTAAAGTTTTCTAAATTATGGGTTCAATTATCAAACCTTTCACATTTTGAATCAGGCTTTAAAAAAACTAATACAATTTCTAACACTTCCTTAGCATTGCTAATAATTCACTGTTTTTTGCTTAACTAAGACAAACCAATTGAATCAGTTATTATATTTTTTATATTAATTTTATCGAGTAACAGTATTTCTAGTTTGATAGATTCTGTCTAATTTCAAATTTTCTTGAAAGTCATGTGGTTTTCGTGCAAAGAAATCGAGAAAATTTATTCAAACAACTCCCATACAATTGAAAAATCATTACCTTTATCATTTTAAGAAACTCAGAATTTAATTTTCATTTGGAAAATTAAAGTACAATAATTAACGCTATTTTAACTGGGGTGGCAGGATTTGAACCTACGAATGACGGAGTCAAAGTCCGTAGCCTTACCGCTTGGCGACACCCCAAATAATACATATGCCATTAGACAAACAACCTGTTATAATCAGCGAATTGGGCAAGAAGGGACTCGAACCCCTGACACCGTGGTTCGTAGCCACGTGCTCTAATCCGCTGAGCTACAAGCCCAAAAATACACAAAAATTAATATATCAAATTTTTTAAGCTTCGTGAAGTGTAAATTCTAAATAATTAGAAACAGTTGTTTTTAATTTTAATACCCTGCATAATAGACTTAAATTAAATTCATTATTCTTAAATTATAATAGAAAGACAGAAAAAAAATGAGAGCTATAATTCAATTTGTTCCAGGTTTAAATGAAACTGTTTTGCCTGAGATTCAATTGACCCGCTCAATTGATGGGAGTACCGGCACAGCGCAGTTTCAATTTAAAAATCCAATAATTTTTAAGAAGAATACTTTAAAAAGAGGAGAAATTACTGGAATGTATCTAATCGACCAGGAAGGAGTTTTAGAGACTCGTGAAATCAATACTAAATTTAGAGATGGAAAACCTGAAATCATGGAAGCTATTTATGTCATGAAAAGTTCAGAATGTTGGAATAGATTTATGAGATTTATGCAACGATATAGTCAAACGAATAACTTAATTTTTACAAAAGCAAATTCAAATTAAAAGAACATGATTTCAAATAATTTAAAATGAAAATATCACTTAACTGGCTCAACGAATTATTAACAATCAAAGAAGATGAATTAAACTTTTTAATTGAGAGGCTGACTTTAGGAGGATTTGAAGTTGAAGAGGTTTTGGAATATGAATTAGATGGACAGACTTGTATTACCTTAGATATTGCGGCAACAGCAAATCGTTCGGATAGTTTATCAATTCAAGGAATTTCAACTGAAATTTCAGCATTATTAGACAAATCCTATAATTCTACAAATTTTTTATTAAAATCAGATAATTTAAGACAAATTATTTTTGATAATGCACAAACATTACTAAATACTAATGAATGTAATTTTTTATCTGCAGTTAGTGTTGAAAACATAAATTTAGAAACAACGATAATCCCAGACTGGTTACAGAAAAAACTTCTTAAATCTGGCATTACTCCATTAAATAATATTATGGATTTTCAAAATTATGTTCTTCTTGAAACAGGTTATACATTCGCAATTTATGATTTTGATAAAATTTCTAAAAAATTGAAAACCTGGCAATTCAAATTAACAATTGAAAACGCAACGAATGGTGAAATAGTAACTGGGACTAATTCTATATCATATACATTGGACAATTCAATTTTAGTAGTAAGAGCTAATAGTACTTCTATTGGTATTGCTGGCATTATCGAATCAGAAGAATTTGAATGTTCGAAAGCCAGTACAAAATTATTAGTGGAAGGAAGTATATTTGATGCATCAAAAATACGTCAACAATCTCGAAAAATAGGTTTGCGGACAGATCGTTCTGCAAGATATGAAAAATCGATAAAAAATACTTATTTGATTCAAGCCTTATTTCGATTTATTAGTTTATTAAGAATTTCGAACCCAAATTTAAATTTACAGTTTCATACAATTGCAAAAAGATTTGAACCAAAAACATCAAGAATTCAATTAAACTATAAAACTATTTGTAAAATCTTAGGACCAATTAAGAATTCTCAGAATACTACTTTAAAATATATAGCACGAACTCAAGTCGAAAAATCGCTTTTATGTTTAAATTTCAAAGTTAATTATAATCAGGTAGCTGACTTATGGGAAGTTGAAATACCTCATTCTCGAACAGAAGATATTAAACGTGAAATTGATTTAATTGAAGAAATTGGTAGATTATATGGATTTAATAATTTTTTGACAATCTTACCGAAACTTCGAACTATTGGTAATAAAGATGAGAGTTATAAGCTACGACAAAAAATAACAACCTGTCTTTTAAGTTTAGGATTTAATGAAATAATTAATTATTCTTTAGTGAAAGATAAAACAGTTTTGAATAATCAAATTAAATTAATAAATCCGTTAATATCAGATTATTCTAATTTACGAACAAGTTTATTACCTGATTTACTACAAGTTTTACAACAAAACTTGAAACAAGGTAATAAAACTATGGATACTTTTGAATATGGTCATGTGTTTTTACAAGATAATATTTCGATCTTCAAGGAGAAAGAATATATCGCAGGTTTATTTGGCGGTTTCAAAGCAAGATCAACATGGTTGGAACCTGAAAAAGCAACAACTTGGTTTGAAGCAAAAGATGACCTTGAACAACTTTTTCAACAATTAAACATTAATCCAAATTGGGAAATAAGCATAGATATAAGATATGCAAAAATATGTCATCCATATCGGACTGCTGAGCTTTTCATTTCAAATAGAAAAAAATTAGGAGTATTTGGACAAATTCATCCAATACTTGCAAATCAACTAAAATTACCATTTGATATTTATTTGTTTGAATGTGATCTTGACGTTATTAAAACTCAAATAAAAACTAATAATTTAACAATTTTAAAAGATTATTCTTTATATCCGAAAATAATAAAAAATGTGTCCTTTATTGTTGAAAAAGATATTTCATTTCAACAATTACGAAGTCTAATTTATTCAAATGGTACACAATTTTTGTCTGAAATAAATTTGTTAGATGAATATAATAATCTTTCAATCTCCGAAGATACAAAGAGTTTATGTTTACAATTAGTTTTTCAATCGAAAGAGACAACTTTACAAAATAAAAAAATCGAACAGATTGTCAAAAATATTCAAATTGCTTTAATCAACGAATTCAACATAATTATGAGACATTAATGATTTAAAAAACTAGCGGATAATTTTTTAAAAAATGAGAGTTAAAAAGTTATCCGCCACCAACAATTGTGATAATTTCGATACAATCGTTATCTTGAATATCAGTCTTTTTCCATTCTTCTTTATTACATATCACACTATTATATTCCAAGATGAAAAATAAATTTTTAAAATGAAAATATTGAAGAATTTCAAAAATATTTACTCGTGATTTGACACAATAATGTTGTCCATTTAGCGAGAAAGATATTAATTTTGTCATAATAGTATTTCCTTATTTTTAATAAATTTCAAAGAATAATTGTAAGTGATAAAATCTGATACAATAATAGCAAAGATAGTTCGGCGGGTGTAGCCAAGTGGTTAAGGCAGTGGGTTGTGATTCCACCATTCGCCGGTTCAAGTCCGGTCATTCGCCCTTACAAAGATGTCTTTTATTAGTGTTTTAAAAAATTATTTATAATTTTCATAAGTTATTATGTCACGTTATCGTGGGCCGAGATTAAAAATTAGTCGACGATTGGGATTATTGCCTGGTTTGACAACAAAAAAATCAAATAAGACAAATCGTCCAGGAAAAGATGGGAATGCTGATAATGTTAAAAAATTAACAGAATATGGTTTACGTCTAGAAGAGAAGCAAAAATTGAAATTCAATTACGGATTAACTGAAAGTCAACTTTTCCGATATGTAAAAGAAGCTCGTCGACGAAGAGGTGTAACAGGTTTAATTTTATTGCAATTATTAGAAACTCGCCTAGACACGCTTTGTTTTAATTTAGGTTTTGCAAAAAGTATAGCTCAATCTCGACAATTAGTGAACCATGGACATATTACTGTAAATAATCAGGTGGTGGATATTCCAAGTTTTCATTGTCGTTTAAACGACACGATTGGTGTCAAACCAAAAAAAAGTTCAAAACAATTAATTGAAACAAATATGAAAAATAATCCATCAATTACAATTCCTGGACATTTAAAATTTGATTCTTCGAAAATTCAAGCAACGGTTTTAGATTATTGTGAACGTGAAGATATTGTTTTACAATTAGATGAGTTACTTGTTATTGAACATTATTCTCGTCGATAATTTTTAGTTCAAATTATTAATAGTTTTCAATCAAAATTAGATTTTTTATTCAAAAACTTCATATGTTAAAATTACGTTTAAAGCGAGTAGGGCGAAAACGTTCGCCTTCCTATCGTCTAGTCGTTATGGAAAATACATTCCGGCGTGACGGTAGACCGATAGAAGAAGTAGGATATTATAATCCTATCACAAAACAGTCAAAATTTGACGCAATAAAAATTCAAAAATGGTTAGAATATGGAGTAAAACCTAGTCAAACTGTATTTAATTTACTAAAAAAAGCTGGTATTATTATTATTAAAACTTCAAACTAGATATTTATATTAAAGTTTTATTATTGGTGATGTGTAAACTCAAAAGATAGTTACCAAATTGAAGTAAAAAGCAATTTCAACAATTACCTTAGTCTAATAGATCGAAAATCGAAAACAAAAGATTATTGACTTATAAAAAAATGTAATTTAATATAGGTATATACTAAAACTTTAAAAATACATTAAATAGAAATGGCAGTACCAAAAAAACGAACATCAAAGAGTAAAAAGAATTCTCGCAAAGCAAATTGGAAACAAAAAGGATATAAAGCAGCTCAAAAGTCATTTTCATTAGCAAAATCGATGCTAAAAGGTAAATCGACTAGTTTTGTATACAATATTTATATTGACGATGAATAAATTATATGAAAAAACTATTCATCGTCAATATAAATTTGAGTAAGCGGATGTGGCGAAATTGGTAGACGCGCTAGATTTAGGTTCTAGTAACATTTGTTATGAGAGTTCGAGTCTCTCCATCCGCATTCAAAATTTTTTAAATTTAAAAGACTAAAAAGGTAAAATGGATATGTTTAATCAATTATCTTAATAGCTATGTATTTGAATTTGGAATTAGATACTCTCATTTAAAAAGTTCCGAAATGCTTGATATCGCTGGTTAAGTTAAACTATTCCTCAATCTTTTCGATCCAAATATTTATTTTGAGTGAAAGTTCTCACATTTCATAGCAAAGTGCTATGAAATCCAACCGTAACTATGTAAGCCCTTACCTAAAAAATTAACACCTAAATAGCAAATCCAAATTACGAAAAAGCCTAAACTACCCAGAATAGCTGTTCGCTTTCCTTCCCAACCTTTTGTTATTCGAGCATGTAAATAAGACGCAAAGACAAGCCAAGTAATTAAAGCCCAAGTTTCTTTTGGATCCCAACTCCAATAGGAACCCCATGCTTCATTTGCCCAAACTCCACCTGAAATAATACCAATTGTCAAAAAGGGAAATCCTAAACCAATAATTCTATAACTCCAATTATCTAAACTTTGTAACAATTTTAATCTTCCAAGTTCATTAATTTTACTTGAAGATGTAGTTAAATTTGTATCATAATATTCAAGCATTATATTATATAGTGGCGATATTGAATTATCAATAATTTTTAAATTTACATCTTCATAACGAGAAATTACTAAAAATAAAATACATAATAATGAGCCAATAATTAACGTCCCATAACTTAGTAACATCATACTTACATGCATCATCAACCAATTAGACTGTAACGCTGGAACTAATGGCCCTGCTTTTTGCATTTCAGGTGACAAGGTTAAGTTTGCGAATCCGCTGATGAATAATACAACAGGAATTAAAACGGACCCAATTAATTTACTGTTTGTTTTTGCCTCAAGGTAAAGATAAATACTCAGAAGCAAACAAGTCAAAAACAATAACGATTCATATAAATTGCTTAAGGGAAAATATCCTGCTATAATCCATCGTGAGCAAAGAATAAATATTAAAATAATATTTGCAGATAAACTGCTCAATTGTCCTATTGTTGTCAATAAATTTGAATCTTTAAACAATAATAAATTAATCCAATAAACTATCATTGTAAATAATAAAATACCAAAAACAATATTTGATAAAAAGTTTTGAATTTCATTCCAATCCATTACGATTCTCCAATAAAAATTTGCATAGCAATTATATTTTATCTTACTATTTTACTCGAAAATAAACAAATTTTTGCTATTTTTTAAAATTTTAACGATTCATTTTACTCTACTATATTCGAAACTCTATAATTAGTCTTATAAGTAATAGTGTTCAAAATGGGAATAGAGAAACAAGTCAATTTGAGGCAGTTGAAAAAAAAATTAATTGACATTAATTGTAATATCAAAGTATTCTAAAAAAGATTTTAATGAAATGAAAGTTTTATGCCCTCACTTAGAAAATATGAACTAATGATTATTGTAACCGAAGAATTTAATCCCGTTGAATTAAAAACATGGGTGTTTGATTATGCCAAAAGTTTAAGAAAATTTAATGTTTGTGACATTTCAGTTATTTCACATGGAAAACGTACACTTTCGTATCCAATTAATAATAAGTTTAAAGGAAATTACATTCAATTAAATTTTTCGAGCATTCCAAATTACATTGAAAATTTTTTAAGAGTATTGAAAATGGATTCCAATGTTTTGCGATTTTCAGTTTTTAATCAACAATTATAATTTTATTAAAATATTTTAATAAAATTATTTATAATTTATGTAGAAATATGTTAAACTTAATCCAGTTAACATATCCTCAGTAGCTCAGTGGTAGAGCAATCGGCTGTTAACCGATTGGCCGTAGGTTCAAGTCCTACCTGGGGAGATTTTAGTTTAGAAAAACGTATGAAAAGAAATGTAGACCAATTACGAATTGGAGAAAAAACTTTTAATTCGAGATTAATGTTAGGAACCGGCAAATATAGAACAATGAAGGAAGCTGTTAATAGTATCGAAGAAAGTAAGTGTGAAATGGTTACTGTCGCGATTAGACGTCTTCCTACCGATTTGAGAAATGATACAACCACATTTTTAAATCAATTAAATTGGAAAAAATTATGGTTATTACCAAATACAGCGGGGTCACAAACTGCTGAAGAAGCAATTCGAATGGCATTTTTAGGTCATGAACTTGCTTGTGAAATAGGTCAAGAAGAGAATTTTTTTGTAAAATTAGAAGTCATCTCAGATCCAAAATATTTATTACCTGATCCAATTGGAACTTTAAAAGCTGCAGAGTTTTTAATTAAAAAAGGTTTTACAGTTTTACCTTATATAAATGCTGATCCAATGTTAGCTCTACATTTAGAAGATTTAGGTTGTGCTACTGTAATGCCTTTAGGCTCTCCCATTGGTTCTGGACAAGGTTTAAGCACATTAAATAATTTGCAAATTATTATTGAAAATGCTAAAATTCCTGTGATTATAGATGCTGGTATTGGTACACCAAGTGAGGCAGCTCAAGCAATGGAGCTTGGAGCTGATGGAGTACTATTAAACACTGCTGTGTCACAAGCTAAAAATCCTGCTCAAATGGCACATGCAATGCAATTAAGCGTAGAAGCTGGAAGGTTAGGTTATTTAGCAGGTCGAATGAATAAAAAATACTATGCTAATGCAAGTTCCCCATTAGAACAAATTAGTAAACTAAAAATTTAAAATAATATTCTTAAAATGGTTTTGATAACTTTTTCTAAGAATAAACTTTTGGAAAAGTAATCACCTAATTTTGTACTTTTTCATAAAATACCAGTCAATTGTCCATCTAAGTTTAAAGTTTCTTACCTTTAAAGACGTTTTTTTTAAGTGCTTTCGTTTATAGTTCTGAAAATTAATTCGAAACTCTGTTAATTAACAGTTGAATTTATGATTTATAGCTTTTTAAAATTTAAGTAAAAACTTGCTTTTTTTTAATTCAAATTCACAATGGAATTTCTGTGCTTAGTAAGTAACATCCTTTTTTCAATTGACTTTTTATTAAATTGTAAAAAACGGATCATTTCTTTATAAATTCCGCGTTAGAGTCAACTTCAGTATGAATGTTTCGTTCTAGAACTTCAGCTCCAATTAACTGGGCAATATTCATAGCGTTTATTCTCGGAAATGTTTTTAAAACACATGGTCATTCAAATTTTACTATTTGATAAAATTACCTTGTATTTTAAAACTAGCACCAAAAGATATGTCGTATATTTTTAAAGTCTACTCCACATTAACAATCTTGGTAAGAAACATGCATGAGTGTTGAATTTGGAAGACTAAATAATTCAATTGGAAAGACCATGAAATGTGTTCTGATATGGTCCACTCGAGAATAAAAATAAATTAAATCTCGGAATAATAGAGTGATCGAAGTAATCACTCTTTATCCAAATAGTTTTGTATTTTGAAAAAAAAAATTTGAATCGAATCGCGAAATTCGCTTTCTGGCATTTTATATTCCTGATCTTCAAGCTCAAATGCATAAAGACATGTTTCATGTAGGTTGATAACTGCAGAACCAAACTTAAGTAACTATTTAGTTATCTTACAATAACATAAGACGTAACATCGATAAAAATTGCAATAGAAATTCTTTATTTCAAACTTCCTTTAAAATTTTAAGGAAGTTTGAAAAAATCTTAAAGTTCTTCGTTTTTTACTTTAAACTTTATAGCTTCTTTGACAATTTCAGTATCTATAATATCATCTGTATCTTCAGCTATTTCTTTGATAAAATCTTTAAAATAAATTGTCTTTCCTTTATTTCTAATCTTTCTGTTGTGTATGATTTCTTTAAGCTGTTCTGGAGTAAGATTTTCGACAAGTCCAAACTCTTCTTTCATTCTGGCTTTTATAAATTTTTCAAAAGTTTGATCTGAATCAAAATTGAACTTTGGTAGAGGATTTTTATCTGAATCCCATGGTTTATTTCTATACCAGTAGTTGTTGAGACTTCGCCCTCCATAAAGAATGCTCTGATTGTTTGTTTTAGTTCATCATCCTATAATATTTGATTAACCAGTTTTTTAAACTTTGAATAATCTCTCTGATGTACAATCTGTTGTGCAACACTTCGTATTAATAACATTGAAATTAATACTGGCGGAGCAACTAAAATTGCACCTGCTGAAAATCAAGAAAGAGTAAACCCTGCAGCACTGCCTGCAGTTGCTGTTATTACGATCACTTGAGTGCTTAATCCCTCAGTTAACAGCGAATAAGTAATATCAATTCTACACTTATATAAAATAAGCTCCAGAAGTAATCTACCATTTTTAAGGAAAATTCTAGCGACTCCTTTTAATTCTCGTTCTTTAAGGAAGCTAGCTAGTCGTTCAACTAATCCTTTAATTTCTTGTGCCAACTTAAAAATTTCATTAGAAAACTCATGATCTGCTTGAAAATTTTCAAATTGCCCGGCGCGATTTTCTAGAGCGAATTTATGAATCTTTTTTATTCTTATTTCTTTAGAATTGGGAGTGGTTCTATCCGATTTAATTACTGATTTTGATTTTTTAATAATGGAATTTTTTAATCGTTCCATAGCTTTCTTTTCAGATAAGTAATCTTTCAAACACGAAGCTAGAATACTTCCAAGAATAGCACTTAATAAAAAATAATCCAATGGATCAACTACCCAAACGCGTAAAATCCTGTTGTAATACATAAAACTCCTAAATATAGTTATATTGTTATTAGATGAGCTTAAATCGAATCCTGGACCTTTATACAAGCACGCTTCGATCTAATTGAGAAATACGCTCTCGTCTTTCTTGGTCAGATAATTTGTCAACGTAAGCAGAAGTAGTATCTAATTTTTGATGACCAATGGTTTATTTAACAAACTCAATATCTTTAGAATCTTTCCATAACTGCGCAATATAACCGACGCGAAAACTATGGCTGGTAATATTTGGCTGACCTGGTAATATTTTAGAAACCTTGTGCATGATCTTATTGACATCAATAGTAATTACTTCGCGACGCAACTTTTTAAAATGGTTAATTTCGGGTGAAAAAACATAAACATTTGGTTCTTTCATTAAAAAAATAAGTTGAAAATCTTTCTTCCGGTCTTGAATAATTTTCTTGCCTTCCTGAGTAAGGAATGCTTTATGATTGCTAGGCCCGCGTTTCGATCGATCGATGACAATCCAATTTTCTTCGACGAGGGTTTCTAACTGATTAACCTTTAAGGGTAATAATTCACTCATGCGGATACCAGTAACAGCTAAAAGACAAAGAGCGATTCGGGTACGAACATGAATATGAGTTGGTCCCTCAGCTTCTTTGATTAATTCTTTGTAAATTGCAGCCGTCATTGGACCGCGCTTGGGCAAGCGCTTCCGATTGGCGCGAGCTTCTTTCCGAGCCGCTCTTTCTTCTCGTTCTTGCTTGATTAGATTTAATTCCTTCAGAACTTCATCTAATTGCTGTTTGAGTTGGTCGCTTGATCTTAGAAGCTCTTTGTTTCGTAAGGCTAATCCGATAAAACCTTTCTGCAAATCATTTCGAATAGCTTGAAGTTCTTTCGAATTATTGGTTTGGCCTTCTACTAAAATATCAATGGTCTTTTGGTCCACTGGGTTTTGGAACAGTTGGCCGGTTTGGCCGGGGCACAACAGAACCAGAAATATTGGGTTTTACTAGAGGTACAGTACTAGTGGGCGTCGGAAATGGAGTGGGTTGCCCTTTTTTTGGACTCGTAGACATCAACGGACCATTGTTCTCTCTTTTGATGAAAACAATTTCTTGATCATTCACTTTAACTGAATTCAATTCTTGACTAGCCACGAGCTATTCCTAATATACTCGATTCTTATTTTCAAAAGATTCTATTGCTTTGGAATTAACAGGCACTAAACTAGCTGTCACTGCTGAAAGAACCATTGCTGGTTAAAAAGCGTATTTAGATCTACGCAAACCCTTTTTATCCGATCGTCTACAAATCATAATCACGCTTCCACTGAAAACTGAAAGAAAGATTATACATTTTAAAATCTTTATCTGGTGTCCTTTGTGTTATAATTTTAACATCCACTTTATAATTATAATCGAAAAACAAGAACATAACAAGTTAATTATAGCTATAAATTAACTATAGCTTGTTATTTTTTTTTTTTAACTCTAATAGTTCTTTATAGAAAAATTGGAAAGCCTTCGATTTATAAATTTCCGAATTGCTAATTATAGATAATTTTCGTGTAATTCGGATATTTTCAATTTTTAAAATTCTAATTGTTTCAAGTTTAAGTTCTTTTTCAATTGCTGATGAAGAAACGAAGGCTGCTCCTAATCCTAAGCTAACCGCTGTTTTAATCCCTTCAAGCGAATTAAGCTGCATTAATATTTTTAATTCATTTGTTTCTATATGATTTTTACTTAATATGTTATCAATAAATTTTCGAATTGTTGACTGTGAGTTTAATGTAATAAAATTTAAATGATAGAGATCTTCTTTTGTGATTTGTTGTTTGCAAGCAAAAGGGTGAAAATTTGAAACAATCAAGTTAAATTCATCTTCTACAAATTCTTCTAAAAGTAAATAATCCTGTAATTTAATAGGAACTTCGCCTCCTACAATTGCCAAATCTACTTCTCGATTTAAGACATTTTTCGCAATAATTCGTGTCGAATTCACATGAATTTGTAAAGCAATTTGTGGATATTTTTGGGTAAATAAGACTAAAACTTGTGGTAATAAATATGTTCCAATTGTTTGACTAGCTCCTATATTTATAATTCCTCGTTCTGCATTTTTCAAATCGATCAAAGCTCTACAACTTTCTTCACAAAGTGCTAAAATTCGTTCTGCATATTGTAGAAATACTTGCCCATTTTCAGTTAAAGAAATTCTGTTTTTTTCGCGATTAATTAAAACAATATTTAAATTTTTTTCTAAAACTTTAACTTGTTTACTTAGATAAGGTTGAGAAAGGTACAGTAATTCTGCAGCCTTTGTAAAATTTTTTTCTGTTGCAATAGCTTTCAAAACTGTTAATTGTTGAAGTGTAAAAGGAAGCATAAGAACTAACTTTTCTCTAATTTTTATAACTTTAGCTCTATTTTAACTGATTCAGAGTGGTAAGACTAGCAAATAATTGTAGATTACAATACATTTTCTAAATATTCCGAAGAAAACCGATTTTG
>ERZ1740068.318-NODE-318-length-26480-cov-6.722119_pt1 | contig 26480 bp, 31 predicted proteins | sample MGYA00581735_ERZ1740068 | MGnify/ENA primary metagenome ERZ1740068 (study PRJEB43018, sample SAMN04849740) | marine metagenome | isolation source: floating plastic debris | place: Pacific Ocean | collected 2008-08-30 | study: EMG produced TPA metagenomics assembly...
GTCCAACAACATGTTTGCCACCGGCACGCTTGATGCAGTGAGGCGCGCAGATGCCGGTGTCGGGGCGGCGCTGGAGTTTATCAACGGGCGCGACGACACATTGCTGATTATGGCCGCGGATTCTGATGCCGGTGGGTTACAGGTTTACGCGCAAGGCGAAGGGCCTGTTGCCGCGACAACCCGCGGTGGCGGCATTTTGCACGGGCAAAATGGCCCTCTGAGCGACGCGTTCAAAACGGTCCCTGACAAAAGCGGAAAGACACACTTTTTCGGCGTTGCCTGGACGGGATACAGCGATGTCGCGGGCGGCATTCTCGTGCGCGGCGCAGGGTTGAACAGCGATCTCATCACACCGCTTATGGACAATACAGATGTCTATGCAGTGATGCGCCAAACCCTGCTGGGCGCATCAAACTAAACGCGTCACCGCTGCGCCGTGCGCCACTCCGGGTGAAACCAGGGCACCGCATTGTCCGGCGGCAAGGACCGTCCGAGAACGTGATCTGAAATCTTCTCGCCCAGCATGATCGACGGCGCGTTGAGGTTGCCATTGGTGATACGTGGGAAGAGACTGCTATCCGCGACGCGCAACCCATCCACCCCGATCACGCGGCCTTCGGGATCCACGACCGCGTTGGGGTCATCCGCCCGCCCCATCCGGCAAGTGCCGCAAGGATGGTAGGCGCTTTCGGCATGTTCGCGGATCACGTCATCGAGCTCATCATCCGTCTGCACCTGATCGCCAGGCTGGATCTCATGGCTTGCATAGGGTTTGAACGCATCCTGTGCAAAGATCTCTCGGGTCAGGCGAATGCAGCGGCGAAAATCGATCCAGTCCTTCTCTTCGCTCATGTAGTTGAACCGGATCACCGGGTCGTCCTTGGGGTCGGCACTGCGCAGCGTGATCGACCCGCGCGACGGCGATCGCATCGGCCCGGTATGCGCCTGGAACCCATGGCCTTCCGCCGCCGCTTGCCCGTCATAGCGCACGGCTATGGGAAGGAAGTGGAACTGAATATCCGGGTAATCCACGCCGGGCTCTGACCGAATAAACCCGCAGCTTTCAAACTGATTGGACGCGCCCGGACCGGTTTTGTTCAGCATCCACCGCGCGCCCACATAGGCTTTGCCCAATAGGTTCCAATATTTGAAAAGGCTCACGGGCTGGCTTGCGGCCATCTGCACATAAAGCTCCAGATGGTCCTGCAGATTGGCCCCGACCCCGGGTCTGTCAGCCACTACCGCAATCCCGTGTTCCGCCAGATGCTTGCCCGGCCCAATGCCAGACAGCATAAGGATCTTGGGCGAATTGATGGAAGACGCGGCAAGGATCACCTCCTCCCGCGCGCGCACCGTGCCTTTCGTCGTCTCCACACCCACCGCGCGACCATCCTGTATCACAACGCGGATCACTTCGGTACGGATCAGATCACAGTTCTGACGCTTCATTGCAGGTTTGAGATAGGCATTGGCGGCCGACCAACGCTGCCCGTTATGCACCGTCATCTCAAAAGGCCCGAAACCCTCCTGCTGCTCGCCATTATAGTCCTTTGTGATCTCATACCCGGCCTGCCCGCCCGCCTGAATGAAGGCGCGCGTGAGTGGGTTGGCCATCGCGCCGCGCCGCACGTGCAACGGGCCATCCGATCCGCGCCAATCGGGATCACCGCCATGCCCGGCGCTGTTCCAGTTTTCCATGCGCTTGAAATAGGGCAACACATCGGCATAGGACCATCCATCCGCACCCATCTCGCGCCACTCGTCGAAGTCGCAAGCATGCCCGCGCACATAGACCATGCCATTGATCGAGGACGACCCACCGATCACCTTGCCACGCGGACAGACCAGACGACGATTGTTCAGATAGGGCTCAGGCTCTGATTGATAGCCCCAATCGTAGCGCTTCATATTCATCGGAAAGCTGAGCGCGCCCGGCATCTGAATGAACGGGCCTGCATCCGTGCCGCCATGTTCCAGCACCAGCACGGATTTGCTCGCCTCACTCAGACGATAGGCCATGGCGCACCCTGCACTGCCCGCGCCCACGATCACATAATCCGCTTCCATCATGCCCCCTCTGCCCACAGGCTGTCATACGACACCATCACATGTTCCCTGTATGCAGGCCGCTCGCTCAGCCGCGCATAATAGGCCTCCACCTGCGGATGCGGGTCCCGCGCCACATCAATGGTGAACCACCGATAGAGGAGATGCCCGATGACGATGTCCGCCGCCGTGAAAACCTTGCCGCAGACAAACGTCTTGCCCGTCAGCTGCTGATCGAGAAGGGCCATATACCCGTTGAACCGCGCAACGGCCTGATCCAGCGCTGCGTCATCGCGCACGACCGCCGCCGTACGCACGCGCGGCCAAAAGATCGGCACGGTGAATGCATTGCACAGCTCGTTCTTGCCCCACTCGGCCCACATATCGACCAAGGCTCGCGCTCTGGGCTCTTTGGGCCAGAGGCTGTCGTCCGCGTGGGAGGCGCAAAGATAGCGCAGGATCGCGGCACTCTCCCAGATCACTAGATCATCATCCTGGAGAACCGGGATTTTGCCATGCGGGTTCATCGCAAGATACTCGTCCGTGTCCAACCCGCCATGCACATGGCCATAATCACGCCTTGTGTGCTCCAGCCCAAGCTCACCAATGGCCCACATAACCAGCTGCACATTTGAAGATGTTGCGCGCCCCAAGATCGTGATCATCACTCCCCCTCTATTCGCCGCGTGGGAAGCGCTGGTTCTCTTCCACCACGTTGAGATCCATGTGATTGCGCATGTACCGCTCAGAGGCCTGCTGCAGCGGTTGATAATCCCAGGGGTAGTAGCCGCCCTGCCGCAGCGCCTCATAGACAACCCAGCGCCGGGCCTGGCTTTCCCGGACCTGCGCATCGAACGTGTCGAGATCCCAGCGCGCCTCTGCCTTGGCTTGCAACTGCGCCAGAGTGCCCGCATGCGCCGGGACCACGGCCAGATTGGTCAGCTCATGGGGGTCTGCTTCCAGATCAAAAAGCTGATCGGGATCGAGCGCGCAGCGGTTGAATTTCCACTTGCCATAGCGCAGCGATACGAGCGGCGCGTATGAGGCCTCTGCGGCATATTCCATCGCCACCGGTTCATCCCGCGAGGCGCCCTGCCCAAGGGGGACGAGCGACTGACCTTCGACCCAAGGGGCAAGCTCATCCATGGAGACGCCCGCCAGATCACATAGCGTTGGACAGACATCAATCGTGCTGACCGGATCAGTGACCAGACCAGCCTCCATCCCAGGCGCGGAGACCATGAGAGGAACCCGGGCTGAGCCCTCATAGAAGCACATCTTGAACCACAACCCACGCTCTCCCAGCATGTCACCATGATCGGAAACGAACAAAACAACCGTGTCTTTTTCCTGCTTTGTGGTCTTGAGTATCCCCAGAATCTCGCCAATCTTTTGATCCAGATAGGAGATATTCGCGAAATATGCCCGACGTGACTTGCGGATGTCCTCGTCGGTGATCTCAAAGCTGCGCCAGTCATTGGCGTCAAAGATCCGCTGCGCGTGCGGATCGTGATCGTAATAGGCCATCGCCGGCACATCCGGCATCATATGTGCGCAACCCTCATAGAGATCCCAGAACTCCTTGCGCGCCACGTAAGGATCATGGGGATGGGTGAAACTGACGGTCAGGCACCAGGGGCGGGCGTCGTGACCGCGGGCCAGATCGTAAAGCTTGCGCGTGGCGTGATAAGCGACCTCGTCGTCATATTCCATCTGGTTGGAGATCTCTGCCAGACCCGCACCGGTGACGGATCCCATGTTGTGGTACCACCAATCGATGCGTTCGCCCGGTTTGCGATAATCCGGCGTCCAGCCGAAATCGGCCGGGTAGATATCTGTGGTCAATCGCTCTTCAAACCCGTGCAGCTGATCTGGCCCAACAAAATGCATCTTCCCGCTCAGGCAGGTCTGATACCCCGCACGTCGCAAGTGATGGGCATAGGTTGGAATGTCGGCAGAGAACTCGGCGGCATTGTCGTAGACCCGGCTGCGCGACGGCAGCAATCCAGACATGAAACTGGCGCGCCCCGGGGCACAAAGAGGGCTGGCGGTATAGGCGTTGGCAAAGCGGGTCGAACGCTCCGCAAGCGCGCGCAGATTTGGCGTATGCAGCCAGTCGGCCGGGCCATCGGGGAAAAGCGTGCCGTTCAGCTGATCCACCATCAGAATGAGGATATTGGGGCGGGTCATGTGCGGCACTCCTGCAAAGAGCGATCCAGATAGCCCATCAGGACCGCGACAGCCTCTTCGCCAGCCAGCGGAGACTTGGCCAAGGCCTGGCGCAGGTAGAGCCCGTCGATCATCGCCGAGAGCCCGCGCGCCAGTTCCGGCCCGTCACCTCCCGCCGCGCGCACCGCGTGGCGCAGGTTCGAGCGCATGCGATGTTGATAGATGTGAAGCAACCGTTGGGCATCTGGAGAGGTTTGCGCCTGGACATAAAAGTTCAGCCAGGCGGAGACCGTCTCCGGCTGAAACTGACGCGGCGAGAAGCTAGCGCGGATGATCGCCTCGATCCGGTCGCGCGGGGTCTTAGACATGGCCAGCGCACCGCGCACCTCTGCCCCAAAGATCGACAGGATATGGCGCATTGCGGCGGTGAACATCTGATCCTTGGAGCCGAAATAGTGATGCGCCAGCGCGCTCGACATGCCCGCGCGTTTGGCAATCTGGCTGACGGTCACATCCAAAGACCCCCGCGCCCCGATCTCATGGATCGTGGCCTCGACCAGCGCTGAGCGGCGCATCGGTTCCATTCCCTTTTTCGGCATGTGTCTTTCCCCTTCAAAACCGGGCTAGGGATTTTTGATTGATCCGTCAATCAATAAAAAACCACGTCCGTGGCCAAGCTCTGGAATTGGGTATTTTTGAAAAGAAAGAAGCCGGGAGGGGTACCCGGCCGTGGCAAAGGCGCGCGGGGCTGCTAAGTGGGCGGCATGGATCGCCCCGTTTTCATCGGATCAGAGATTTATCGCGGCTCAAGCTATGGGCCGAAGCACCCGCTTTCGATCCCGCGCGTGCCCACCGCCACGGATCTGGCCCGGGCCATGGGATGGCTGCCCAAGGAACAGTTTCGTCTTAGCCCCCGCGCGCGGCCCAAGGCGCTGCTGTCGTTTCACACCGCAGACTATGTTGAAGCGCTTGAGCGGGCCGAAGCCACCCAGCATGTGGATGAGGCGACGCGCAAACGCCATCAGCTGGGCACGGTGAGCAACCCGATTTTCACTGAGATGTTTCGCCGCCCCGCCACCGCGGCCGGGGGGTCTATGCTCGCGGCGCAGCTCCTGGCTGAGGGTGGGGTCGTCTACAATCCCGGCGGCGGCACGCATCACGGCATGCCCGATCACGCGGCGGGCTTTTGTTATCTCAATGACCCCGTGCTGGGCATTCAGGCCTTGCTCGCCCAGGGTCTGAGCCGGGTGGTCTATGTCGATATTGACGCGCATCACTGTGACGGGGTGGAAGTGGCCTTTGCCGGTGACGAGCGCGTGCGCATGATTTCGACCCATGAGGCCGCGCGCTGGCCCTTCACGGGCGCCGTTGAGGATACCGCCCAAGGGAGCGCATTCAACCTGCCCTTGCCCAAAGCCATCGGTGATGACGGCTTTGCGTTGGCGCGCGACCAGGTGATCTTACCGGCGGTGGAGGCGTTCAGGCCGGAGGCCATCGTCCTGCAATGCGGGGCAGATGCCGTCGAAGAAGATCCGCTCTCCAGGCTGGCCCTGTCCAACCGGTCCCATTGGTCGGTCGTGACGGCGCTGATGGGAATGGCGCCGCGCCTATTGGTCTTGGGCGGCGGCGGATACAACCCCTGGACAGTCGGGCGGCTTTGGGCGGGCGTTTGGGCGACGCTCAACGGCCGTGAGATCCCCGACGCTCTGCCACCCGAGGCAGAACAGGTTTTGCGCGATCTCAGCTGGACGCGGCAGGCCCGTGGCCCAACCCCGGAGCATCTGATGAAAACGCTGAAGGACACCCCCCGGCCCGGAGCGATCACCGATGAGTTGCGCCGCGACGTGCAGCGGCTGGCGGATCGTCTGCTGGCCTGGGTCTAGGCGCAATCAAAGTCACGAACAGCCCGTCCGCCTGCGGCGATCGGTTCCGCCATTGCCCTCCTGCGCCAAGCGGCTTAAAGCGCTAAAGGATAACGGGACAGAGACGACCAATGCCCATTCTGGTGATGAAATTCGGCGGCACGTCGGTGGCCAATATCGACAGGATCCGCCGCGCGGCCAAGCGCGTGGGCGTTGAAGTGGCCAAAGGCTATGACGTGATCGTCATCGTGTCGGCCATGGCCGGGCGCACCAATGAGCTTGTGGGCTGGGTCGATGAGATCTCTCCGCTTTATGATGCGCGTGAATACGACGCCGTTGTCAGCTCGGGCGAGAATGTCACGGCCGGATTGATGGCGCTCACATTGCAGGAGATGGACGTGCCCGCCCGCAGCTGGCAGGGCTGGCAGGTGCCGGTCCAGACCACATCTGCGCATTCTGCCGCCCGGATCGAAGACATCCCGCCCGAGAACATCCTGTCAAAATTCCAGGAAGGCATGCGCGTGGCGGTCATCGCAGGTTTCCAAGGGATCAGCCCGGAGGGGCGCATCACCACGCTGGGCCGGGGCGGATCAGACACGACGGCCGTGGCCTTTGCAGCTGCATTCAATGCCGAGCGCTGCGACATCTACACCGACGTGGACGGGGTCTATACAACCGACCCGCGCATCACCGACAAGGCCCGCAAGCTTGACAAAATCGCGTTTGAAGAAATGCTGGAACTGGCCAGCCTTGGCGCGAAGGTTTTGCAAACCCGCTCTGTTGAGCTGGCCATGCGGTACAATGTGAAACTGCGCGTGCTAAGCAGTTTCGAAGAGCAATCGGATGACGCGGGCACTCTGGTCTGCGCCGAGGAGGAAATAATGGAATCAAACGTGGTGAACGGGATCGCCTATTCGCGCGAAGAGGCAAAGATGACCCTGGTCTCCGTCGCGGACCGTCCCGGCATCGCGGCCGCGATCTTTGGCCCACTGAGCGAGGCGGGTGTGAATGTCGATATGATCATCCAGAACATCTCGGAGGAGGGGCGCACAGACATGACGTTCTCCTGCCCGACCAATCAGGTGGCGCGGGCCGAAAAAGCGATGCAGGACGCCAAAACCCGTGGTGAGATCAATTTCCATGATTTGCTGGCCGACACCAACGTGGCCAAAATCTCTGCCGTGGGCATCGGGATGCGCAGCCAGTCCGGTGTGGCCGCCAAGATGTTTAAGACGCTCAGCGATGAGGGGATCAACATCAAGGTGATCTCCACCTCTGAGATCAAGATATCCGTGCTGGTTGACAGAAAATATATGGAACTTGCTGTTCAGTCTCTGCATGATGCCTTCGGACTGGAACACGCAGCCTAAAGCGTGCGCTTAAACCGCATGCGCTGCCAGAAAGATAACCCTGAGGGACGGACCTTTCGACGGCATGAATGAGCCCATGAACGATCCCATGAACGACCCAACGCGGCACATGACCAACAGCCGCCAAGTGCTGTCGCGCCTCCGCACGCTGATGTCGGAGGAGGCGGGCGGCCAGACGCGCCTTGACGCCATCACCGACCTGATGGCGCAGGAGATGCATGTCGAGGTGTGTTCGATCTATCTGTTCCGCGATGAAGAGACGCTGGAGCTCTGCGCCACCCAAGGTCTCAATCCCGAAGCTGTGCACCAAACCCGTATGCGGCTCGGCGAAGGGCTGGTCGGGCGCATCGCCAAGCACGGGCAGATCATCAACACCGACAATGCCCCCGGGACGCGCGGATTCCGCTACATGCCGGAAACCGGCGAAGAGGCCTATAGCAGCTTTCTCGGCGTGCCCATCCAACGTTTGGGCGAAACGCTTGGTGTTATGGTGGTGCAGTCAAAAGAAGTGCGCACCTACTCCGAAGAAGAGGTGGGCGTCATCGAAGTGGTGGCCATGGTGATCGCCGAGATGACCGAACTTGGCGCATTCGTCGGAGACGGCGCCGCCCTGTCGGCACGACACCAGCGGCCCGTTCTCTTCAATGGCACAGTTGCACAGGAAGGCGCGGCCGCCGGTCAGGTTTGGTTGCATGAGCCGCGCGTCGTCGTCGCAAACCCGATCGCGGAGGATCCCGAACGGGAGATGGAACGGCTGAACACGGCCGTTGAAGAATTGCGCGTGGGCGTTGATCGCATGCTGTCAACCGCGGCCAAGGGCGACAAGGAGCAGCTACAAGTTCTTGAGGCCTACCGCATGTTTGCCAATTCCAAAGGCTGGATGCGGCGGATGGAAGAAGACATTGGCCTGGGCTTGTCGGCTGAGGCTGCCGTCGAGAAAGAGCAATCCACCGCGCGGGCGCGCATGTCACAGGTGACCGACCCGTATCTACGCGAGCGGTTGCATGATCTCGATGATCTGTCCAATCGTCTGCTGCGGATCCTGACCGGTCAGGGGAAAGAAACCGGGGCCGAGATGCCAGAGAGCCCCGTGCTCGTGGCCCGCAACATTGGCCCAGCTGAATTGCTGGATTACGGCCGCCAGCTCAAAGGCATCGTGCTGGAAGAGGGCTCAGTGGGGTCGCACGCGGCCATTGTGGCCCGTGCCCTGGCGTTGCCATTGATCGTTCATGCAGATCGCATCACGACAGAGGCGCTCAACGGAGATCCGATCCTGGTGGATGGCGACCAAGGCGCTGTGCATCTGCGGCCCGATGATACCGTCGTCTCGGCCTTTCGCGACAAAATGGCGATGCAGGCCAAGGCACAGGAACGCTATGCGTCAATCCGGGACTTACCCGCCGAAACCCTGTGTGGCAGACGCGTGGCGCTTCATATGAATGCCGGTCTCATGGCCGATCTGCCATCGCTTGACAGCTCTGGCGCCGAAGCTGTGGGGCTCTTTCGAACGGAACTGCAATTCCTGACCAACAGCCACATGCCAAAGCGGAGCGAGCTGAGCCAGGTCTACGCCCGCGTGATGGATGCAGCGAAAGACAAGCGCGTCGTATTCAGAACGCTCGATATCGGCTCAGACAAAGTCTTGCCCTACATGCGGGCAGTGCAAGAGCCCAATCCGGCGCTTGGCTGGCGCGCCGTGCGCGTCGCCCTGGATAAACCCGGCGTCATGCGCATGCAGGTGCAAGCGATCATCCGCGCGGCGGCTGGCAGACCGTTGCCGCTGATGTTTCCCTTTGTCGCTCAACGCGAAGAATTCACCCGCTCTCGCGCGGAGGTCGACAAGGCCATCGAACGAGAGCGGATCCTTGGCCACCCACTGCCTGCATCCCTCGAAGTGGGGGCCATGCTAGAGACGCCGTCTTTGGCCTTTGCGCCTGATACGCTCTACCGAGATGTGGATTTCCTTTCCATAGGCGGCAATGATCTCAAGCAGTTCTTCTTTGCCGCAGACCGCGAAAACGAATTGGTGCGCAGGCGTTACGACACGCTCAACGTCAGCTTCCTCACCTTTATTGAGACGATTGTGGATCGCTGCGCAGCCCTTGAAACCCCTCTGAGTTTTTGCGGCGAAGACGCCGGTCGTCCGATTGAAGCGGCCTGTCTGGCGGCCATCGGGATGCGCACCCTGTCCATGCGTCCAGCCTCGATCGGACCGGTGAAGTCCATCTTGCGTCGCACCAATCTCGATGACCTGCGAGACGTGATCCACCAAGCCCGCGAAGACGGTCTGCAATCAGTGCGCGGCCCCGTGATGGAGCATCTGCGCAGCAAGCTTTGACGCTTTTACCCGAGGCGTGGCACGCAGAGCACGGCAAAACCCGGTGGTGCCGAACGCCACATCCACAACACCTTGTGGATAAATCTGTATGTCCTGCGGATAACTTCTTAAACACCTGAATTATATTGTGAAAAATAAGCGCGGCCCTGTGGATAAGTCACTTTTCCTGCTATGTTGAGGATGAGCAGGAGACAGTCGACCGAAACTGTTTCGACACAAATTCAGCGGCGGATGTCCAACGAGGCATCATGTCGAAGGAGGCAGAACAGTGGTTTTTTCACTCTTCAAATCAAAAGAGCCTGCTTTTGATGAAGATCTGGTCAGACAGATCCAACCTCGCAAACCGAACGTCGCATCCGACATTGTGAACCTGACACGCAAAGAGCGCGTCAAACGCGCCTTCGACGAAATGCCGCTCGATGCCCGCGAAACCGAAGCGGTTTGCGCCCTGTTGGATCAGCCTGGATCCACCTGCGTTGAGCTGAGCCGCGCCTGCGGGTGGATGGACACAAGATGGCGCATGCAAATGCTCATGCTCTGCCAACGCCGGCGCAAATACCTGTGGCCGGAAGGCGTGACCGCGGATGTCTCCAACGGTCTCATCATCAGCGCATTGGCCGAATATGACACCTATGCGGGAACGTTCTCACCGCGCAAAGACGTCAAAAAACGGCTGCGCAAGGCGGTTCAGGCCGCGCTCTGATCACATCCGATTGACGGGCGGTTGTGCGACCTTCTCGCGAAACCGCTCGAGAATGGCGTCCCGGTCGAGATCCGCCTCCATCGCCAGCCGGCGCAGGCCAAAATGCACATGCGCCATCTGCTGGTAGTAGCTGGTGTAGGTGTAATTCGTGGCCGCCCCCGCCGCCGCACCAAGCACTGGCACCATTTGCGCGGCCAACTTTTGACCAAGTACGGTCGCAAGACGCGGCGCAACACTAGTAATCAATTTTTGCAGCGCGGGTCCCGTGACCGTGACGCGCGCGCCGAGAAACCCTAAGTCTGCGCCGTCATCGTGATCGAGAGGTCCGGCGGCGGCAAAAACCTGCACGCAATCGTACTGCACCCCCTCTTCCGCCGGATCAAACCCGTGCTCCACCGCGACATCCTGGATCGCGCGCAAGAGCACGGTCGTTGTGACCGGCAATTCGGCCAAGGCCGTCGGTAGCCCGCCCATGCCCCCTGCCGCGCCCATGGCCGTTGTCAGGGCCCGGCTCATCCATCCCGACTTGGCCTCAACAATCCCGCGGGACCCATGCGCGGCCTGCATGGCCAGTCGCAACGCGTCTTCGGTGCGCGCGCCCAGCACATCGCGGACATTTTGCGGCAATTGATCAAGGAGCCCCTCAGCCTGCCCGCCCACGAGGTTCAGGAGCTGAAGACCCGGGCCAGACGCACGGGTGTAGCGCAGGGCGAGCGCTGTCAGACGCGCATCAACGTCATTCGCGGGGAGGGCTGGGTTGAGAACATCCATGGGCGATCCTTCAGGTGCTGCAGTGCCTTACTTAGGCATTCACCTCGGCTTTCGCGACCCTTATGTGCCATCTGTGTTCAGGCGCTCAACATCGCCGGCAATGCCCTCCCAAGCCCCCGGCACCAAAGCATTTCCCAAAACACGGGCCGGATTGGTGGGCGGTGGCATGATCACACCCTCCAGCCGATCAAATCCGAACCGGCCGTAATAGGGCGCATCCCCCACGAGCATCGCACGCTGCCAGCCAATGACGCGCGCGCGGTCCAGGCTGTCGAGGATCAAATACCCTCCCAGACCTTCGCCCTGATAGGTCGGGTGCACCGCCACCGGCCCCAAAAGCAGCACCAAGACCCCGCCGATCTGCACCGGCCAGAACCGGATCGCGCCCGCCAAAATGCCCTCGGGATCCCGTGCGACAAGGCTCAGATCCGTGATCCGGGCCACGCCGTCGCGCAACCGGTAAGACGACAGCGCCTCCCGCCCCGGCGCAAAGGCCAAGTCATAGAGCGCCTCAACCTCCCACCAGTCATCTTTTGTCTCAGGGGTCAGTTCGAACACAAGCGCCGCCCACCACGTCTTTGGGCCCGAAAACCGGGTGGCAAAGCGCGTAGCACGGCGTTAGGACAGGCACAAACCTGCAATTCCCTGAGAAAGCCCATGTTCTATAGACCCGAAGACGGCCACGGCCTGCCCCACAACCCATTCAACGCCGTCGTGACGCCCCGGCCCATTGGCTGGATCTCCACCCGCGGCGCAGACGGGTCAGAAAACCTCGCGCCCTATTCGTTCTTCAACGCCGTGGCCTATGTGCCCCCGCAGGTGATGTTCGCCTCGACATCGGCCAAGGAGGACCGCGACGGCACCAAGGACAGCGTGGCCAATATCCGTGAGACGCAAGTGTTCTGCGTCAACATCGTGGAATACGCGATGCGCGACGTGATGAATGTCAGTTCTGGCCCGTGGGGCCGTGAGGTTGATGAATTTGACAAAGCCGGGATCGAGCGGACCGCCTGCGACACGATTGAATGCTCCCGCGTGGCTGGTGCGCCCGCAGCACTTGAGTGCTAACTGACCCAGATTGTCGAACTGCCAGGTGCGGCGAATTTCGTGGTGTTCGGAGAGGTCACAGGCGTGCATCTGCGCGATGATTGCGTGGTCGGCGGCGTCTTTGACGTCACCCGGTTCAACCCCCTCGCCCGGCTTGGCTACCGCGACTACACGACCGTGCGCGACCTTTTCAGCCTCAACCGCCCTGACGAGAGCTAAGCCGCAGAAATCGCAAAAGGATTTCGAACCGCAGACAAGGCCCCGATCATGTCACTTTCCGAGGCGATCGCCACGCAGGCCACATGGATCCAGATTTGGGTCGGTTGGATCGCTGTGATCAATATCGCAACCCTCGCCGCGCTGCTGATCACGCCAGCCCTGCGCCGAGATGGGATCGTGGTGGGTGTCGCGTTTCTTGCCAATTATTTGCTGATGAAATGGCTCTACGGTCAGTTCGGCTATGTGCGCCTGCTGGGTCTGTCGCACATCCTGGTCTGGACGCCGCTCGTCCTCTATCTGATCCTCGCACTGCGCTCCGAACGGATCACCGGATGGCTTCGCCGTCTGACGCAGGTCTTTGTCCTGAGCCTTGGTGTCTCGCTGGTTTTCGACGCAATGGACGTCGCGGGCTGGATCATGGGGGAGCGGGCATCGATGCTGCCCGGAACGCCCTCCGACGGGCAAGAATGAGATAGATCGCCAAAGCCATGAGCACGATGGCCCCGCCCACGATCATGCGCCCCGTGGGCATCTCTCCGACGGCAAGCCAAACCCAGAACGGACCCAGCACCGTCTCCATCAGCATGATCAGGCTAACATTGGCGGCATGCGTATATCGCGCCGACAAAGACAGCAGATAAAACGACAGGGGCAGCACCACCGCGCCGGTGGTGACCATGGCCCAGGGCGCCCCCGTCACCATGTTGGCAGGGCCAGTGATGATCAGACCGTTGATCCCTGCCATCACGGCGCCCACACCAATAAGCAACAGAATGGGCAGGCGTTGATGCGCGCGCAGTATCGTGAAGTTCAGCGCAAGGACAAAGGCAACGCCAAGGCCGAAAAGCACCCCAATCACGGCGGTGGCATTCAATTGCGCGCCTTTGCCGGAGACCGCGATCAGCAAGCCTACAATCACCGCGGAAATCGCACCCCAGGTCAGCGCGCTTGTGGGTTCGCGGGAAATCCCCCAGCTGAGCAAGGCCGAGAAGACGGGCACCGCCGCGATGCCGATCAAAACGATGGCCGCAGGGGCGGCTGCGATGCCCAGACAAAACAGCATGGAATTGAAGAACTGACAGATCACAATCACCACGCCTCCGGTCGTCGTGATCTGTCTTAGATCCCCAAGTCGGTCACGACTGGTGAGCCACCACGCGAGCAACATTACCCCACCCATCAAGACCCCGCGCCAGGCCGACATTTGAAATCCGTCCATGCCCGATAGCCGCATCAGCATAGCGTCCGGTGTCAAAACCAATGTGCCAAGCAGCGCCAGGCCAAGGCCGAAGCCTGCGCCGCGCGTCACTGTCTTAGCCAAGCCGGGATCTCTCCGATATCACGCAAAACCACATCAGCATGGGGCCGCAGCTCATCGGCCTCGGCCACCCCGGTGAGCACCGCCACACTCTGCATGCCAGCCGCCCGGCCCGCGATCAGATCATGGGTGCTGTCCCCCACCATCGCGCAGCGCTCAGGCGCGACACCGAGCTGCGCGGCAATCGCCAAAAGAGGGTCAGGATAAGGTTTCGCCCCAAAGCCGCTGTCAAACCCAACGATCATCTCAAAATGATCCAGCACGCCTGCATGGCTCAGGTTGGAGCGCGCGCCGCGTTCGCTGTCATTGGTCATGATACTCAGGCGCAGGCCCTGACCTAAAAACCCTTGTAGCAAAGGCTCAAGCGGCACAGCAGGGGCCAAAGGCGCGTTCATGGCAAAATCTTCGAGGTCGCGTTCAAGGACGCCCACGTCCTGATCGGGCAGCGCCTGCCAGATGATCTCAGCCGCCTCACGATTGGTGCAGGCAATGATGGCGCTTGTCGGTCGAAACTGGCCAAGATTGAGATCGAAATCCATGACCTCAGCCAAGCGTTTCCTGCGATCCGCATCCCCGGCCGAAAGGGTTTCAATCAGATCGGCCGAGGCCACACTCCATGTCGCGTGGTAGTCAAAGAGCGTGCCGTCTTTGTCAAAGATCAGCGCGTCAACCTTTCTCACTTCCGCATTCACCATTTTGCGATCATGTCCAGTGCACATTGTGCCCCCCAGGGAGCGCCTGGCGGGCTTGCATCGGCATCTCAGGGGCAAGGTCTGCCGCCTCGCAAAAGCGCAGCACCCACGCGTCATCCATCAGCAAAAAATCAAGCACAGAGCCCAGAAAAGCTGGTTCCGTCGCGCCAGCGCGAAGATCGGCCTCCGATGCTCCGGTAGATCCAAGAAAGACGGGCAAGAGATCTTCCTCCGAAATCAGCCAGGCCAGGCACTTGAGGCCGATAGCCTCGGCAGTTTCTCGCTTTAGGGTCACGATGGTTAAATCCAGGAAAGGTTTTCTTAACCAGTCAAAGGGATAGTCACCCAAACAGAAAGAGCAAGATGAAAGGTGATCATACATGACGGGACATGTCTTGATCGTCGATGCGCTGGCAATCAACAGGATCGTTTTGAAAGCGGCGCTCTCGGCGGCCTTCTATGTCGTCAAACAGGCCTCTACCGCCAGCGAAGCCATCGAGATCTGCACGGACGAGACACCGGACGTGATCCTCATTGGCGGCGATCTGCCCGACATGTCCGCCGCCGATCTGGTCCAACGCTTTGACATGCTTTGCACGGCTCCGGTTCCGCCCGTGATGATCCTGCTCACAGCCAACAATCCTGAGGCAAGGGTCGCCGCGTTGCAGGCTGGCGCATCTGACGTGTTGGCGCATCCCTTAGATGAAGACGAGCTTTTCGCGCGCTTGCGGGCTTTGCTGCGGCAGCGGCGGCTCGACAGCGATCTAGTGACGCATGCAAAGACTGCTAACGCGCTTGGATTGTCCGAGGATCCGGTTGCTTTCACAGGTCCTGAACGGGCGGCGATCCTCTCTGCGGATGAAACCACGGCCAAGGCCATCTGCGCGCGGCTCACGCCTTTTTGCAACTATCAACTCGTGCCGGTGTCCCATGACAGAGCAGCACAGATCCTGTCTGGCCGCGCCAAGCCTGACGTCACGCTCTTGCACATCGACTGCGATACTGAAGCCGGTCTGAGGAGACTTGCCAGCCTGCAGGCGGGATCAAACGGACGTGATATGCGGGTGATCGCTCTGACAGAAACCGAAACGTCAGGGCATGCCGCGAAACTTCTGGATATGGGCGCCAGCGACGTTGTTCACTTGCATGACGGCACGAGCCTGGAGGACCATGAGCTGGCCTTTCGGTTGTCCCAGCAAATGGCGCGCAAAAAACAATCCGACACCTTGCGCGGACATCTGGAAAACGGTTTGCAAGCGGCGGTCATTGACCCGCTGACCGGGCTGCACAATCGCAGATACGCGCAGGTTTACCTGCGCCGCATGATCGACGATGCGCGGGCTGAACAGCAACGCTGCGCTGTCATGATTGCCGATCTCGACTTCTTCAAATCCGTGAATGATACATTTGGCCATGCCGCGGGGGATCGTGTGTTGATCCGAACGGCCGACGTGATGCGTGATGCCCTGCCCAATGACACGATGATCGCCCGTATCGGAGGAGAGGAATTTTTGATCGCCGTCCCCGATACAACGCTGCCCGATGTGCGCGCCCTGGCCAGACATGTGGGGCGCATGGTGCGTGAAAACGATGTTCCTCTTGCCGATCGTCAGGGCTCAGTGCATGTCACCGTGAGCATCGGCGCGACGCTTGTAAACCCGGTCAATATGGGTGAGCTGACCGCCGATATGCTGATCGAACAAGCGGACAAGGCGCTTTACGATTCCAAATCCGGCGGACGCGACACTGTCACAGTCACATTGCGCCCTGCCGCGTAAACCTAAAGTCTTTCGCCTTTAACCTGAGACATCAGCTGAAGGCGAAATGCGCGGAGCAAAGCAACGTTACAATGCGTTTCGCGACGATCTGCTAGTCAGGTTTGTCGCGAAACGCTTTGGTCAGCGCTGCTTTCTCTCTATCGCTTCTTTGACGCGCGCGGCATAGGCGACACGCTCTTCCTCCGACATGTTTGACAGCCGCTCCACAAAAGCTTCGCTGGCGACGGTCATGCGCCCCTGCAGACCACCCACAGTGCTCCTGAAAGTCTCTGCAAACGCATCAACATCGAACGGTGTCGCCTCAAGCAGCGCGATCATCTCTTCCATCGACTGGCGATGTGCCTCGCGCGACCAGCCTTCGCTGCGTCCCTTTTGGCGGATTTCCTGCATGATTGAAAAACGGTCTTGCGGGGACAGGGCGCGCGTGAACGGGCCGATGGTTTCATTGGCAATCCGGCTGGGCGGGCCATCCTTGAAGGGTCCCCCCTTGATCGCGATACCGGCAATGGCGCCCACGACCAAAAGGTTCAGACCCAGGGACACCACCAGCACGATGCGCACCCAAAGGCGCATACCCTTTGGCGCGGTATTGGGATCAGAGCTCATCAAAGACCTCCATCTGGTTCACTGAGACCCAGGTACGGGTCAAGATCAACGAGCGCGCCGCTGACATCGCCATAGATCAACGCCTCTGAGGTTTGCACCAGGGCAGCCGGTTGGCTGACACCGATCCAGACCCCTGCCAAGCCCGCCGTGGCAAGGCCCGCCATGGACGGCCAGCCGCCGATCACCGCCAAAAACCGCGTCGACAACGACGCGCGCGCGGGTCTGGTAGGCGCAAGACTGTCAGCCTGCACCGCATCTGCATCGGCCAGCACCCGCGACATCAGATCATCGCCGGGCGGCGTGGCGTGCGTTTTCAACGCGTGAAACGCGTCGTCGAGCGGGTCGGGTCTCGTTGGTGCGTCGGTCATTCGCTTATTCCCAGTTCGTCGCGTTGTGCGGCAAGATCGGTCGTCAAGGCCCGTTTACCACGTGCGATCAGACTTTCGACCGCTTCAACGCTGATGTTCATGATCTCGGCAATCTCAGGATTGCCGACCTCTTCGATATGCCTCAAAATCACCGCCTGCCGCTGCCGTTCAGGCAGCCGGGCAAGCGCCGCCTGCAAAGCCTGTGCCCGTGCATTTTCCTGCATTTGATCCGCAGGGCTCAATGCGTCGTCTTCGGGCTCCGGCACCTCGTCAAGCCCGACACCGCGCCGGCGCCTCAGCCTGTCGGTGCAGAGGTTGCCCGTGACGCGGTAAAGCCAGGTTGTCACTTTTGCCTCACCGGTGCGCCAGTCCGGCGCGATCTTCCACAGTCGAAGCATGGCCTCTTGCGCCACATCCTCGGCCTCAGCCCGATTGCTCAGCAAACGCTCCGCATGGGACAGGACACGCGGCAACAACCGCCGCGTCAGCGCATGCGATGCCTCAGGATCGCCATTGGCATAAAGCTGCAACAGCGCCTCGGTGGGGGCAGCATTTATATCATCAAACGGCATGATCATCGCGGGTCGCTATTGGGGCCTTCACCACAGCAGTCTTGCCTCAATCTTACTGGCGGTCCACCCCTCGATAGAGGGACAGACTCGCCAACCTTTGCTTACTGTGCCCGGCCTTGTTTGCTGCGCGCCTTCTCCCGCGCCTCGTCAAACTCCGCTCTCGAGATCAGCCCGTCACCATCGGCATCGGCACGCGAAAACCTGTCGGCTGACCGGCTTTCGGACATTTCGGCCATCGTAATCTCACCGTCAGCGTCGGCGTCGCGGCGTTCAAACATCCGGTCCAGCATCCGCTCGCGACGTTCATTTTGAGTGGCGATCATCCGAGCTTCAACTTCTGCAGGGCTCAGACCGCCACTGCCGTCCGTGTCTGCCTCGGCGAACCGCGCGGCGCGGTGCGTCTCCATTTCCTCAGGGCTCAAAAGCCCGTCGGCATTGGCATCAACCTCTTCAAAGTTGATCCTTGGTCCGCCATGCCGGTCTCCTGCGGCGAAACCATCGGTGCTCAAACCCGCCAAAATGGCCGCAGACAGGCAAAGTGTCAGGGCTGTATTGTTCATTTGCTTTCTCCTCATTTATGCGAAACCGGCGCGTGTCGCGCCCATTTTTTCGTATTTTGCAGATCCTAAACGCTCAAGGTCTCAACTTCCGTCGCTGATAGGCGGCATTTTTTGCGACATCCGGACGCAAGGACATGACGCCCCCTTCCCAAAACCGAAAAGAACGTTCATGTCTGATTTGTCAAAACCACATGGGAACGCGCAGTTCGCGAGGTTGGACGATGCCTACCAAAACGCATGTGCACGTTGAGCGGCCCATTTGGCCGGCGCTTTTTAACGGGTTCCGCCGGCGCTGTCCTCGGTGCGGGTCAGGTTCGCTGTTCCAGGGCTATCTGAAAACCAACGAAACCTGCACAGTCTGTCGTCAGGATTTCACCCATCACCGCGCCGATGATGGCCCAGCGTATCTGACCATCCTTCTCGTTGGTCATTTGATGGCGCCGATGATGCACGTGGTATTCGTCCGGTTTCGGCCCGAGCCACTCATTATGTTTACGATTTTCACCGTTGGCTGCGTCGGCCTTTCGCTTTACCTATTGCCCCGGCTCAAGGGAATGGTGATCGGTTTCCAATGGGCCCGTTACATGCATGGGTTTGGTGAGGAGGACGATCCTGGCTGACCCCGACAAGGGGGCAACGTGACCGTCGACAAAACAGCCATACGTGACGCGGCAACGGTGATAGTGCTGCGCGATCGGGCCACCCACCCCAGGGTACTCATGGGCCAACGCGGGGCCAAAGCCGCCTTTATGCCAAGCAAGTTCGTCTTTCCAGGCGGCGCAGTGGACCCGGGCGACACTGAGGTCGCGTTGCACGCCACCCTGACCGATCTGTGCATTTCGCGCCTGCGCGAAGACAGCCAGAGCGATCTCTCTCACACCTTGCCAGTCGCTGCCATCCGCGAGCTTTGGGAGGAAACGGGCCTCGCGCTTGGTCGCTCCGGTGCCTGGACGGGCAGGCCTCCGTCAGATTGGGCGACATTTGCCGATCTGGGCCTTCTGCCGGTTGCGGATCAAATGCAGTTTGTGTTCCGGGCCATCACGCCGCCCGGACGGCCCCGGCGTTTTGATGCGCGGTTCTTTTTGGTGGATGCCGCGCATATCGCAGGCGATCTGGATGATTTTTCCGCCGCGTCCGAGGAACTGTCCCACCTGCAATGGGTGCCCTTGCAAGAGGCCCGCGCCCTGGATCTGCCCTTTATCACCGAGGTGGTTCTGGCCGAGCTCGAAGCCCGTGTCGCCGATCCCGCGCCACCTGCCTCGGTGCCATTTTTCAAAAACAACGATGAAGAGAGCCTATTTCTACGCATGTATGGCCACGCGCATCCAGATTGATCAGCCCAAAGCCACCAAGACGACAATGCTCGCGGTCAAAAGGCCCATCCCCAGAAATTCCCGGCCCGCGATACGTTCTTTGAAAAAGAGCACTGAGGCGATGATCGAAAAGATCACCTCGACCTGCCCGACAGCAAAAACATAGGCTGCATTCTGCAGCGTGAAGGCCGTGAACCAAGCCAAAGAGCCCGCCATGCTTGTCACCCCGATCCAGACCGCCGTGCCGCGCGCCGCCCATACCTGACTGACCTGACCCGGCTCACGCACCATCAGCCACGCCGCCATGGCCAGTGATTGTGCAAGCGTGACGACGGACACGGTGACCGCGGCGCGTAAAAAGGCGTCCCCCTGTGCAACCTCCAAGGTGGCGCCACGATATCCCACCGCCGAAATGGCGAAAAACGCGCCCGAGGCCAAACCCAGACCCGCCGCGCGATTGGCAAAACGGCGCCATCCTTTGACGTCCGTCTTGGGCGGTTCTGACAGGACGAGCACGCCCACCAAACCGATCAGGATTGCTACAAAGCCATAGAGGCTGACCCGATCCCCCAACACGACAAAACCGACAATGGCGGTCTGTATGACCTCTGTTTTCTTGAACGTGATGCCAACTGCAAAGTTACGCTCGGCAAAGATCAGAACCACGAAAAGCGTGGCCAGTACCTGCGCCAGACCACCGATCATCGCATAGGCCCAAAACACGCCGTTCAGCTCGGGCCAGCCCACACCACGCCACGTTAGATACCCCAATGCCAGGATCGCCGCGAAAGGCGCGCCATAGAAAAAGCGCGCGGATGTCGCCCCGCCTGCCGAGAGCGAGCCCATCGACAGCGACTTTTGCAGCATAAAGCGCAGTGTCTGAAACGCAGCCGCCGCGATGGCTATGAAAATCCAGGCGTCCATGGCCGCCATCTCTGACCGGATTGGCCGGGGATGACCAGAGCTGCGTTACTCCGCCGGTTCGCGATGGGCCGTGTAAATCGGATGCGGTACGGGGTCTTTTGCCCGGAACAGGTGGCGGGCAAAGATCTGTCTGTAAGAGGCATAGTAGTAATGCTCGTTCCGGCCCAGATACTTGTCGCGATTGCGCGCCCAAAGCCCGGGCAATCTGTACCACGGCACCGAAGGATGCATGTGATGCACCGCATGGAGATTGTTGTTGAGGAAAAGCAGAGCCAGAGGCCCCCGATCCTCAATCACAACGGTGCGGCCACTTGCGCGTTCATGGGCCTGATGCTCCAGAAACGTGCGGATCTTGAGAATGGAAAAGCCCGCATAGGCCGCGATCGCATAGGCCCAGAATGGCATTGGTGACACCACAACCAATCCAATCACAGGGTTGACTCCCACACCGTGCATCACCCAGGCGTGCAAAATGCCTTTGTTGCCCGCGCGGATTGCGTTCCAATCCTCTTTGACCAAAGCCATCAAGCTTATCGCGGGCCCGAATACCATGCGCCCCGCCAGCGTGTTGTTGATGATGAGAATGCGTTGCACCCAACGCGGCAGCGTACGCCAGACAGTCGGGTCCAGATAGTTCGTCTCAGGATCATCATAGGGGTCTGTCAGGATCGAATCCACATGATGGGCCAGGTGCAAATCGCGGAACCGACGGTAGGGTACGCTTAGACCCAAAGGCGTGAAAACAGTGGCCTCATTCAGCCACATGGACCGAAACGGATGGCCATGGATGGCCTCATGCGTCAGCGAGGAATGCTGCGTCACGGCCAATGTGGCTCCAATGATCCCTAAGGGAAGCCAAATGGTCGACAGCCAGAAAATCGCCGCGATCCACAAGCCATAACAGGCCGCCATCAAAGCCAGGGTTGGCCATTCAATCCCACGCCGCGCCTTATCCACAGGAGCGGCCCCACTGCACATGTGACCAAAACCGTTCGTAAATGACATAGCAGGCGAGGCCGACGCAGGTGTTTATCGCGGCCATGGTGCCCCCGACGGCCGCCGACCCTGTCATGACAAAGCCCACAAGGCTCATCACCGCCAGACCGATGGCGTTCCACACAATCGCTTTTACCCAGGTCCGCGCCCGCGTTTCCATGTGATCTCCGTTTGAATGTGCCCTTCACAAAAACGTTACGACAGTTTCTGTCAGCGGAAAATTCCTCAAACGGTTAACATTGCTCTGCATTGGTGATAAAAGTCACCATATGACACAGAAAATCGACAAGCGTGACCGAGCGCATTTGTTCCGCGTGCGGCTGATGGAAGGCCTCATCGAACGCGGCCAAACACAAAGCGGCCTGGCCCGCGCAATCGGTGTCGATCGCTCCACAATTTCGCAATTGATCAAGGGCGATGGCGCGCGCCTGCCCAATGCGCAGGTGGTTGGCGAATGCGCGGCCCAGTTGGGCGTTTCTGCCGACTGGCTCCTGGGGCTGACAGACCGGCCCGAATCTGCCGCCGATATCGTGGCCAATGCCATGTCGCTGACTGAGGCTCCGCGAGCGTTGGTGGATGAACAAATCTTCCGCTGGCACCAGGAGGCAGCGGGCTACAAAATCCGTCACGTGCCTGCAGGCCTGCCGGATATGTTGAAGACCCGCGCGATGCTGGAATGGGAATATGCGCCGCATCTCGGCCGCAGCATTGATCAAGCGATCGGCGCGTCAGAAGACAGGCTCACCTGGATGCGGCAGACCCAATCGGATTATGAGATTGCCCTGCCGCTCTATGAGATCGACAGTTTCGTGCGGGGCGAAGGGTATTATGCGGGTTTGCCCAAAGCCACGCGGTTGGAACAAACCGACTATCTCACGCATGTGGCAGAGCAACTCTACCCCCGCATGCGTCTCTATCTCTTTGACGCCCGTCGCCTCTATTCCGCGCCGGTGACGATCTTCGGGCCGCTCTTGGCAGCACTGTACCTTGGACAAAGTTATCTTGTGTTTCGGGACACAGAGCGAGTGCAGGCAATGACCGCCCATTTCGACCACCTTGTCCGCGAGGCGCATGTTAACGCGCGGGATTTACCCGACCATATTCATGGGCTGAAGTGACAAATCAGGACCCAAAATTTTAAAAAAATTTTGCCGCCAACATTTGGCGCGCATTTTTTAAAAAAATGCAGTCCGAATTCTTTGATGGAATTCGGCTCCCTGAAGTGAAGTCACTCCCCGTCGTCCATGTCAAAGCCCAGATGTCGGGCCACCGTGAAGATGTCTTTGTCGCCGCGCCCGCACATGTTCATGCAGATGATGTGATCTTTCGGCAGTTCAGGGGCAATCTTCATCACGTGGGCCAGGGCATGGCTCGGCTCCAAGGCCGGAATAATGCCTTCGGTCTGACATGAAAATTGGAACGCCTCGAGGGCTTCTACATCCGTGATGGAGACATATTGAGCGCGCCCAATATCATGCAACCAGCTGTGTTCAGGTCCAATTCCCGGGTAATCAAGCCCGGCAGAGATCGAATACCCTTCCAGGATCTGACCATCGTCGTCCTGCAAAAGATATGTGCGATTGCCATGCAACACACCCGGGCGCCCGCCGGTCAGAGACGCACAATGCTCCATCTTGGCATTGACGCCTTTGCCGCCCGCTTCAACCCCGATAATCTCAATGTCAGTGTCATCCAGAAACGGGTAGAAAAGCCCCATCGCATTTGACCCGCCGCCGATCGCCGCGATGATCGTGTCTGGCACGCGGCCCTCTGCGGCCATCATTTGCTCCCGCGTTTCCTTGCCGATGATCGACTGGAAATCGCGGACCATGGCCGGGTACGGATGCGGGCCAGCCACGGTTCCTATGCAGTAAAACGTCTCGTGCACGTTGGTCACCCAATCGCGCAGCGCATCGTTCATCGCGTCCTTCAACGTGCCGCGCCCGGATGTCACCGGCACGACCTCGGCCCCCAACAGGCGCATACGGAACACATTGGGTTTCTGCCGCTCCACGTCATGGGCGCCCATGTAAACCACGCATTTTAGGCCAAACTTGGCGCAGACTGTCGCCGTGGCCACCCCGTGCTGGCCCGCACCGGTTTCTGCGATAATCCGCGTTTTGCCCATGCGGCGGGCCAAGAGGATCTGACCCAGCACATTGTTGATCTTGTGCGCGCCCGTGTGATTGAGCTCATCGCGCTTGAGATAGATCTTGGCCCCACCCAGACGCTCGGTCATCCCTTCAGCAAAGTAAAGCGGGCTCGGACGGCCCACGTAATGCGTCCAGAGATGCTCCATCTCATCCCAGAAACTCTTGTCGGTCTTGGCGTGCTCATACTGCCGCTCAAGCTCCAGAATAAGCGGCATCAGCGTCTCAGATACAAATCGGCCACCGAACTGACCGAAACGGCCCTTCTCATCCGGCCCGTTCATGAAGGAATTGAAAAGATCATCCATAGCGCGTTTGTCCCTGCTGTCTCAGAGGTTGAATATGGGACGTGGCCGGGTTTTTCCAGTCCCAAGCGGCGCGGCAAAATCTCAGGCGGCGCGCGCGGCTTTGATAAACGCGTGCATCAGGCCTGGATCTTTCATGCCTGGCGCACGTTCCACGCCGGACGAGACATCCACCTGGACAGCCCCGGTCTGTTGAATGGCGTCGGCCACATTGACTTGCCCCAACCCTCCGGCCAGCAGCCAGGGCACGGCGATGTCTTTGCCTGCCAGAAGCGACCAATCAAACGCCACGGCATTGCCGCCGGGCCGGTCTGCGCCCTTGGGAGGTTTCGCATCGAGGAGAAGAAGATCCGCAACAGCGCCATGGGCGTCAATCTGCGGAAGATCACTTTGCGTGGCGATGCCAATGGCCTTCATCACCGGCAGGCCAAATCGCGTTTTGACCTCCGCCACGCGCTCCGGCGTCTCTGATCCGTGCAGTTGCAGGATGTCCGGACCGGCGGTCGCGATCAATGCGCCCAGTTCCTCATCGCTGGCATTCACCACGAGCGCCACATTGGCTACCCTCTCGGGCACGTCAGACATTAGCCCCGCCGCCGTGGCGTGGCTGACATAGCGCGGGGATTTGGGAAAAAAGTTGAATCCCAAGTAATCCGCGCCAGCTGCCACGGCCTCTGCCACGTGACTGGGCTGCGTGAGCCCGCAGATTTTGACCTTCATGTCTGACATGGCAGGGAGTTAACTGGCCTTTTCAAGAAGCGCCAGCACTTCGTCCTTGCCCTCGTCATTTTTGTCTTTGAGGCGTTGGATCTCGGCTTTCAAAAGCGCCATCTCACGCCGTTGACGGGTCGCTGCAGCGCGCTCTTTGGCTTCTCGGATCCATTCCCACACGAACCCAAGCACGAGGCCGCCCAGGATGCCAGCGAAGATCACCACGAAAAGAGGCACCTCATAGCTGAAATTCATCCCCGCGATCTGCGCCAGCTCCGGGGGCAGCGTTTGCACTGTCACCGCGCCGCGATTGGCCATGGCAACAATGATTAGCACCAGGGCAATGGATGCCAAAATGGCATAGCGGATGTATCTCATCAAGATTTCCCGTTTAAACGGTCGCGGAGGAGTTTCCCGGTTTTGAAAAACGGCACATGCTTTTCTTCCACGTCAACCGATGCGCCCGTGCGCGGGTTCCGGCCGGTGCGCGCTTCGCGTTTCTTGACCGAGAATGCTCCAAAACCACGCAGCTCTACGCGGTTACCCGATGCCATCGCATCCGTAATCTCATTGAATATCGTGTTTACTATCCGCTCTACATCGCGCTGAAAGAGGTGCGGATTTTCATCGGCTATCTTTTGAATGAGTTCCGACCTAATCATCGCGCATCTCCCAGGGCAGTCTATGTAGAAGTCTTCTCGGCAGGCTTATCGCCGCTCTCGTGGAATTGGTAAACTATAGTGACAAATCGAAAAAACGAAAAGCGGTCGGCAAAGCCATCAATACGGTATTCCGCCGTATATCCCGATGAAATACAGCTATTTTTGAGACAATTAGCTACTTCACCGAGAAAATGATCACCTTGGCCCCCCTTTGAGGGGCGGCCCATAGGAGATGATTCGCTGTGATCGCAGCGGACCTCCGCGACCCTCACGACGGCAACAGTCTGAAACGAAAAAAGCCCCGGCGACATGCCGAGGCCTTTTCGATTGTTTGGCGGGATGACGGTTTACTCGTCGCCCTTGAGTGCCGCGCCCAGGATATCACCCAGAGACGCACCTGAATCAGAGCTGCCATACTGTTCGACAGCTTCTTTCTCTTCTGCGATCTCTCGCGCTTTGATCGAGAGACCCAGACGACGCGTCTTGCCATCCACATTGGTCACGCGGACATCGACCTTGTCCCCGACGGAAAACCGCTCTGGACGCTGCTCGGCACGGTCACGGCTGAGATCAGAGCGGCGGATGAAGGACTTCATGCCCTCATACTCCACCTCAACGCCACCATCCTCGATCGACGTCACTTCAACCGTGATGATCGAGCCACGCTTCACGCCGTCAACGGCTTCGGCAAACTTGTCGCCACCCAGCGCTTTGATGGAGAGCGAAATGCGCTCTTTCTCAACGTCAACCTCCGAGACAACCGCCTGAACGACATCGCCCTTGCGGTAGCTCTGGATCGCGTCTTCGCCACGCTCGTCCCAGGACAGGTCGGAGAGGTGCACCATGCCGTCGATCTCGCCGGGCAGACCGACAAAGAGACCGAACTCGGTGATGTTCTTGACCTCGCCTTCGACTTCCGTGCCCTCGGGGTGGGTTTCTTCGAAGACTTCCCATGGGGTGCGCATGGTCTGCTTGAGGCCCAGGGACACGCGGCGCTTCG
>ERZ1740068.319-NODE-319-length-26431-cov-9.596375_pt1 | contig 26431 bp, 15 predicted proteins | sample MGYA00581735_ERZ1740068 | MGnify/ENA primary metagenome ERZ1740068 (study PRJEB43018, sample SAMN04849740) | marine metagenome | isolation source: floating plastic debris | place: Pacific Ocean | collected 2008-08-30 | study: EMG produced TPA metagenomics assembly...
AATGAAAACCTGCGATCGGTGAAGAGGCAGGTTTTCACTATAAATGATACGATTGGCCTAGCAATTGTCCATACAATCATCCAGGCAGACCGCCCAGACATCCCTGTCTCCCATAGCTGTGAAAAGACACAACTGATTGCAATTGAAATAGCATTGCTGGTTTCCTCCATTAATTGACTTTTGTGCGGCTTTACTGATGACTTTCACTTGTTGGTAGTTTGCAAATAACTGTTTCATGAATAAAATATTTATGGTTCAAAAAACCTTGATCTATTTAAAGACACCCAAGGCTTGTGTCTGTTCTTTATGATTTTTTCATCAACACCCTCTCATCCAACTGCCTGAGCGTAGCCCTGCCCGGAACAATTTTTAACAGAAGAATTGGCTCACCTGTCGTCTTCCCAGGTCTGGAGTATTATTGATATCGATGCTTTTGTTGCTAACAAAGCGTGTCTTGAGAAAGTAGCATGAAATGCCCGGCAGGTCTGGAATGAGCATTTACTTGAAACGTATCTCACTCCTTTTCTGAAGATTTTCTAACCTGGCCTCCTTGTCTTTGCAACATTGTGCTGTGCCTCGCTTCGTAAAAGCAATGGAGGTACTGCACTGGTGACAGGGCAGGCATGCTACTTTCACACCATTGGCCTCAAGGAAGTTCTGTTCCTAAAACAAACTGCTATGTTCATGATTAATATCAGCGTTGATCATTAGTTTCTCAGAAAATCACTGTGAGTATTCTCCGATCATGTTGTAATTAGTTCCAAATGCTTCTTCACCAAATTAGCCTTAATTCATTCAGCGGGCAAAAGGTGAAGGCTAACTTTCACCTCACCTAAGTTACTAAAAAATGAATCAATTCTATGCAATTCTGGTCCTGATCCAGTGCACGAATGCCAGACCCCTTCCATTTCTATCCATTTGGAATGGATCCATGTGCTCTTCAATCAAATACATACCTACTAAAATTTCATCACCGCCATTGATGGCTTCTTCCATTTCCTTTGGTTTGACAAAAACATACTTTTCGTGATAACCCTGCAGATGGCCTGGCTGATCCAGTTCTACGAGGAACCACCTGAAATCGCCTTTGATTTGATATCGGTTCAACACCATCCCTTGATTAGGCAAATACTCCGCAGCAAATTCATTATTCGAAAAATGTTTCATCATTATGCGTTGATCCAGCACATCATCTAGTCCTTCTGCGACCATGACCTCATCAGTATCAAATTGTATCAATACACTAGCGGCCATAGAACCGAAGGAACGCCACTCTCCTGAAACAACCTGGAATCCCCTGCCAATTAAAAACATGACGATGTTGACTGCCAAACCTGCCAATACCAGGTAGGCAGAAAATTGGTAAGTTTGGCTGATTCCATAAGTAAAAGCATAAGCTCCGTATTCCAGGATGACCAAAACGGTCAACAGGTTCATGAAATTTTTGAATACTGGTCTGGTTTGAATTGCCGTTCTATGATCAAATTTTTTTGCATGATTCAGACTGTTATTCATATAGAAACACCAGTACATGAGGAGTCCCAGGGCCAGGAAAAACGAGAGTACCGGCCAGTCCCTCACCTCAGCGGTGTAATAGAGGCCTGCGACCGTAATAGAAATGAGGCAAAGCACCATTAACCTGATGGCCTTTATTTTTTGATACCTCCATTGGTTCAGTACCAGGCCATAGGCGATGGTGGCGGTGAGGAACATATGGGTAACAGTAGCGATAGTTACTCGAATGCTCAGCGGGTTGATGTTGTACTCATAACCGATTGGGAACATCGATCCTTCGATAAAACCAAACCCAATGGCTGTGAGAGAAGCATATAAGATGTAGTCAGTGGGTTCTCTGAGCGTTGTCGTAAACTTCATCAGCAGCAGCAATGGCAGGAGTTTTAGTAGCTCTGCCGGTATCCCCAACGCAATGATATTGACCAGCCAAACAATGAATCCGTTAGCCGTAGTAAGCTGATCGTAGAAGGCCTGTTGAAAAGCTTCTTTATATAGCCCGAAAGCCAGAGAAAAAACAACTCCTGATAAGAGGCAGAGGAGCATATTCGGTACGTTTTCCTTCGTAAACAGGTTCAATTTTGTGACGAAATTTATCCAGATCAGTGCAATGAGAATGGCTGCCATAATGCCCATCCACTGGCTACGGAAAAAAATTCCTTTTACAAATGTGAGGAGAAAATCCGATGTGTTGCCGGAAATATAGTGAAACCGTTTTTGGGTATCGAGGGGGACATATTTCGCTGTTGCCGGATCATCCATCAGCGATTGTAACGCTTCCAGGTTTCTTTCCCATAAGAGTATGTTAGTCAAATTCCTGACCGATGCTTGTAGGTTCCCTTTCAGGCGGACGTCCTGAGAATAGTGCCATGCTGCTTCTGAAGTATTACCGAGTGCCCAGAAGGCATTTCCCATTAAACTGTTAAGGTAGGGGAGTTGCTGGTTTTGTACTTGCTGCAAAGCCTTCAACGCTTTGTCATATTTCCCCATCTCCATGTAAATAAAACCCACTCCAAAGTGTCCTATATCTGCTACTTGGGAGTCGGATAAGGTGCTTTGTGCTTCATATTCCTTTTTGATTCTGCTGGATTCCGTCCAGTCAATCTCGTAAGAGACGCTGTTCAGGTACTCATAGTGGTATGCCGGGGACAATGGGAAACTACTGATTCTGGCTTTGTATTCTACTACCAGTTCTGGCCAATCGCCGTTTTTCTTGAAGAATTCGACTCTTTTCACAGGATCTGAAGGGGCGGATTTGGATGCAAGGATCGCTATGAAGATGATGCTGATAATGCCTGCGGCTATGGTGTTGATGAGCGCTTTTGTCAGATTCATGATTACAATTTGAATAGCGACTAAGATAATGAAATGATGCAACAATTACCGGTGAGGTACGCTTAACAGCGATACGCGGACGAGAGATGGCTGTAGTTTTTAGTTCGGTGTAGTCATTTAAGAAATTTTATCACATTAGTTTTGGAGCATAAAAGGGGAGCGTTGGCAACTACTTTATACAGGCAGGTGCTGCAAGGTGAAGTATCAATTGTGGACACCGCACTTGATTACAACTGACCCTGAACACAGAAGAGATTTAAAGCTTGTTCGCTTAGAGTGATATGAATAAGATCAAATTATTTTGCTTTCCCTACGCGGGAGGATCTGCATTTGTTTACAATGCATGGAAGAAATTGCTGGGCCCTATGCTGGAGCTTAGAGCTGTAGAACTGGCAGGTAGAGGTATCCGTATCAGCGAACCCGTTTATGAAAGTTTTGAGGCGATGATCAATGATCTTTTTCAAACAATCAAGCCTGAGCTGCGATCGGGTCGTTATGCGTTGTTTGGGCATAGCCTGGGTGCCGCGGTCTGCTATCAACTGATTGAGCGCATCAAGGAAGAGGGCTTGCCAAAACCCATGCATGTGTTTTTTTCCGGCAGAGGGGCTCCTCATATCCCCAAGAAAAACAAAAAGACCTATCATCTCATGGGCGCTGAGGAATTTAAAAGAGAGATATTCAACCTCGGTGGTACACCCAAGGAGTTTTTTGAACATCCGGAGTTGGCAGAGCTACTTCTTCCGGTCCTGAAAAATGACTTTAAAATGGCTCATGAGTTCAAAGCGCATAGCGATATCTGCCGGTATGATGGAGACATTACAGTGTTTTTGGGTAAGGAAGACGAAGCAACCCCAGAGCAAAATGATGGCTGGAAAGATTATACGTCGCAGGCATGTCAGGTCATTTATTTCAACGGAGGTCACTTTTTTCTCAATGGTGAAATGGAGCGAATGGCCGCTTACATTAAGATGGCATTGATGAACACCCACCATTGATGGGAGCAATCACCCCTCTGGTATAGTGCTGATTTAATCTACCTTCGCGGAAGCTTCGGCAGACGAGAAGGTTTGGGTCTGGGCGACCCCGTCTGATTCCCCGAGGCTTGCCTCGTTTTTAGGGTCGGGGACGCCAAGTCCAGGGCTTACCCTAGGGTTCATACCATTGATTTGAATATGAAAGCAAATAGGATGCTTGTTAAATTCCACCTGTCAACCGATGGAGGCTGGAAAACAGCGCCTTCAGTATCGTGTGACAGTGAGAAGTGCTGATGACAAAACGCCAACTGTTGACGATGAGATGCAAGAAGGCTCAGTCTTTCAGTTGTTTCCCGATCGTGTCTATTACCTTATGGGTTTTCCTGAGGCTTAGTAGGTTGTTGATCTCCATACTTCTCAATGCATCGTAGAACAATTGAGTGAGCGGATGCCTGTTTTCATTATTCACCTGCTTGCTGAGCTCTTTTTTACGCTTTTCAAGTGAGCCTTTATCTAGCAGTTTTTTACCAGTTTGTTCCACATCATTGACCAGGTTTTCCGTGCCTTTTTCACTACCTGTTTCTTCTACGATGTTGCCAAGCTGTAGTTTACTTTGTAGTTTCTTTGTCTCTTTAGGTATGTCCTTATCAACGGTGGACAGTTCGTTCTCCACCTTTTGTAGCTCTTTCTGTGGTTTGATCAGGTGATCTTTGATATTACCTAAGATGGTGATGTATTGATCGCCTTTCACCAGCTTGTTGATCGCCTCAACACCAGAAGGGTGCGTCTTGAACCAACCTTTTGTGTAGGATTTCCAGGATTTGTCAGTGACATTTTTGATCAGTGTGACCAGCTTTTTCTGTTCACTCGCAATCTGTGCCTTTTCTTCTTCACCTTGGTAGATATTTTTAGAGAAAAAATCCGATACACCACGTGTGAACCTGGCAAAGAGGGATTTGGCAGAAGTGTTTCGCAGGATGTTGGCTATTCTCAGGCTGTCATAAGCGTCGTTACAAGTTTCATAGGCGTCTCCCATTAGCTTTTCATCGGAAAACATCCCTGGGTTGTTGATCAGGTCTTTTGGCCCTGTTAGCTGGCCTTCCAGGATGTTCTTCAGTTGATCACGCTCTTCGTCATACCTCTTGTCACCTTTGATAGTCTCTTCCAGCAATTTGTACTCCTGTTGCGCTACCTTAAATGGCATCTGCTGTTTTTTGAATTGCTTTTCAAAATCCTTCTTATTCCTAATCTTACCTATTTTTTCACCTAAGCTGCCGCCAACTTCACCTACCAGGTCTGATGTTTTCTTCTCGTATTCTTCTATTTTGGCATGGATTTCCTTGTATTTTTTGAGCGCTGTATAACCTTCTTCAATGTCTTTTGTCGAAATATTTTCTACAATGGACATGAACAGCGACTCGTTTTCTTTCTTCTTTTCCTCCGGTATTTCCTTCTTTTTCTCCTTCTTGTCAGAACCAAAAGGCACTAAACTCCCCAAAGATTTGAGAAGATTAAATGACTCTTTGCTGGTCTCGGAAACTACTTCTGCTTTCTCTTCGATCGTAAGCTCTTTCCACCATCGCTTCAAAGCCTGTTTAATGAGTTTTTCTTTCAGCGAATCTCCCTGCGAAGATTTATCGCCTATGAGCTTTGATTTTACTTTGTCAAAACCCTGTTTGCCAAGTTCATTGCCTTTTTTGCTGTAGAGATCTGCCCAATCTGCACCTTGTACCAATAGTTGTTTGAGAATATCCAGGGTTCTTTTGACAAGGTCGTTGACTCTGGCGTCGGTAATCTCTTCAGCTTCATTTCGCTGCGCGATGTTGGTGGCAGCTCCACGTTTGAGTGTTGCACTGTCATTTGGCTTCATTTGGACAGCTTTGGCACCCATGGCATCTGCTTCCTTCTCTAGTCCGGCATCATCATTGACATTGACTTGTCCCTGCAGTTGCATGGTAGGCTTTACCCTTCCCTGTTTTTGTTGTACTACGTGCCAGGCCTCATGAGGCAGATGCTTTTCCTGACCGGAGGCCAGGTGAATGTCTGTGCCTTGCGCATAGGCATGGGCATTGAGCTGGGCTGGCTTTTTGGAGTTGTAGTGAACTTTTACATCATCCATCGCATAGCCGGAGAGGCTTTCGATACCGGATTTGAGTTGATCAGGCAAGCCGTTGTTTGATACCAGGCTGCTGCTGGATTTTTTCTGAACAGGCAACTCTTTTTGGCCTTGAAGATCGCTGGTCTTCTTTTGCAGCAGTATTACCTGTTGGTTTCTTGGGCTGTTGCTAATGGTGTCCAGCAATTTTGTCTGTGCAACAGCTTCCGGCCTGTTGTCCTCAAATTTGAGCGTCTTTGCTTGACTGGGTTCGGTGGATTTTGTTTGATTTTCCTCCACGTGGCCTATGGCAAGACCCCTGGATTTTCTCTGTGTAGAATTATCAGCGATAGACTGATGCTTGCGTTCCTTAGTTTTATCTGCTGTTTTATGCATTCAAATAAAAGTTACTCTTTTCGTAGTGCCAGCTTAAAAAGCTCACTCATCACCATGATAAATGTAGCGGTATTTTTTGAGTAATGGAAGCACTTCGAGAATTGAAACGCCGTTGTTGTTTGATCTTTTGCCCGGTGACTTTTTCCTGTTCTACAAGTACTTATGATCGCCAAAGAAGGTGGCGGTGTTCTTGCAACCATTGGGTGTCTTTGTTAATGAAAAGTCAAATTAGTTAGTTGTGATTAGTTTTTTGGGTTGAGTGATTATCTTGGAAGTCCAATTTTTTAAAAACTAATAACTTTATTATGAAAAAGAAGTCCTTAAAAATCGACAAGCTGAAAGTGGAGAGTTTTGTAACTGCCACTTCAGATGACCATGCAAAAACAGTGAAAGGTGGATACATCACTTATGCTTGTACAGCCGGGTGGAATGGTTGTAACGGCGGTACTGGTGGCGGTGGAGGCGGCGGTTCGCAGAACACCTGCAACCCGAATCCATTTTTCACACACAGACCTTGTGCCACGTTCCCCGAGCATTGCGCACCTTGTTAAGAAAGTTGAAAGCTGCTCTTTTTAGGGCAGCTTTTTTTTAGATCATCCCGGTATTACGGCATTATAAGACTAAACTGTTTCTACACCTGCCAGACCAATCCCCCTAGCCCGGATAGCAGCGGTAGACCCCGGATCAATTCCGGGGCTGGAGCGTATAGCCGGACTGCAGTGTGGGTAAGAGCCATGTGCCTTTGCTCCAAATCAACTTTTCCTTTGTTTCGGATTTAGTCAGTTCTATGTAACTTACCATGCACTAGCTACAATGTTTTCCCACATGAAAATGACCGCGCACTTCGTCGTTTCCTTACTTTTATTGGTGACCTGTCTGAGTGCTCAATCGCAGACCGATTGGCGGCAAAGTGCTGTGCTGCCTGACAGTATCAAGCGAGTGTTGGATACCATGAACGTGGAAAAGGCTCCACGGTATGTTTACCGTTATGGGCACAAGGCCAGACTGGTGGATCATGAACTGGGGTTGAAGGTATATCGTCTGGGAATAGCCATGGCCGAAGGACTGGAAGATCCAACTTACTATTCCTATGGTTTCTATTACATCGCAAGGTTGTACCAGCGGACGCAACAGTTTGACTCGGCCAGGTATTATTTCCTGAAAACGGCGTCACTGGCCAGACAGAATGAGGATTCCTCGCTGCTGGCGACCTCTTATGAAAAGGTGGCGCTGGATTATCTCAACAGGAGCGACTTTTCCAGATCCAATGATTTTTACCGTGCGGCTTTGGCCTATACCACTGATACCACCAGGTTGTTGCTATTCAGGAATAAGATTGCTCTGAACTTTGTGACTTCTGGTAACCTGGATTCTGCTTTGTATTATCAGTTGCTGAGCGAACCACTGATCAACCAGCTCAATACGCCGAAGCCCAAAGGTGAGTGGTACTGGAACCTGGCCATCATGTATAAAAGGAGTGAGCAGCCTGATGCTGCGGTGAGGTATTTTAAGGAGGCGATCGCCGTATTTTCCACTTGCCCGGAAATCCCCGATTGCAATACTTACAGAAAGGCGGCCACTTTGCTACTGGCAAGCACTTTTGTAGACAAGGAGTCTTACGATTCGGCAAAAAACTACTTTGACATCCTGGCTGACGACAGTGTTTACATGAGCTCTCCGCAGGTTTTTGGCTTTTACATGCACCAGTCGCGGCTGTATGAAAATACGGGGCAGTATGAGCAAGCGATTGCTTCTTTACTGACCTCTAACAGAGCGCTCTCGAAGCAACAGAACCTCAACAATCAATTTGGTTACTATTCTAATGCCTTCAACATTGGGAAACTATATGTGAAGCTGGAAGACTATGGGGCAGCCAAGCGGTATTTGGAGCAGTCGGTGGAGTGGTTTGAGGAGAACAACAATGCTTCCAGGCTGGCAGAGGCTTATGAGAACCTCGCACTCACGAACTATCATTTAAGAGACTACCGTGCAGCATTTGACATTCAGCAGAAGCAGATACAATTGGCTGACAGCCTGAAAAAGGTGGAAACCGAGAAAAACCTGCAGGAGCTCAATACAAAATATGAAGTCGCTGACCGTGAAAAGGAGATTGCGCTCCTGGAGGCAGAGACTAAAAATCAGGCTTTGGTGACGGCAAATCAACGGAGGAATGTCATCATTCTAGGGGTGATCCTGTTCATAGTCATCCTGATTGCTGCGGTTATCTATATCGCCCTGAGGCGTTTCAGGGTTTTGAATACGAAGCTGAATCTACAGAATGAGAAAATACGTCAATCTGAGTCGATGAAGACCCGCTGGTTTGTCAATATTTCGCACGAATTGAAAACACCACTGACGCTCATTAAGGGGCCTGTTCATAAGGTTTTAGAAGAAGATACTGTCAATAGTGTAGCACGGGAAGACCTGGAACTGGTAGAGCGAAATGTAGAAAAACTAAGTGGTATCGTGCATGAAATCCTGGATATTTCCAAGCTGGAAAATGGGAAGCTGCGCTTGAATGAAAAGGCCGTACTGCTGGGCAGACTGATCAGAAATGTTGTTTCGGCGTTTGATTCTACGGCTACCGGCAGAAGCATTAAGTTGACAATTGATGCGGAAGAAGACTTTGCTGTCAAGGTAGATGAGGGCCAGCTGATGAAGGTGCTGACTAATTTCATCTCCAATGCCTTGAAGTTTTCGCCCAACAACAGTGAGGTAGTAGTTGAGTTGAAAAGGGAAGGTGATGAAATATGGATTTCCGTGCAAGATCAGGGGATTGGAATCAGAGAGCGGGACCTGGCCATGGTTTTTGATCGTTTCTATCAGGCTGGTGAATCGGAAAATATCCAACAGGGCGGTACCGGGGTTGGTTTATCGCTGGCCAAAGAAATCATGGAGCTTCATGGAGGTCGTGTAGCCGTGGTCAGCAAGTTGGAGGAGGGGAGTACGTTCTCCGCTATTTTACCCACCAACCTGCTGACATCTCCGCCGGAAGAGGAGCTTCAAAGTGCATCCATTCGGGAGGGGCTTCCTGACTATCAGATGAAGAGTGATGAAAAGCCGAAAGTGCTGATTGTGGAGGACAATGATGACATGCGGCAATACCTCAGGAGTTTGCTAAAGCATGATTATCAGCTAACAGAGGCCAAAGAGGGGCAGGAGGGACTGGAGCAACTGGCCTACGATGCGCCTGACCTGATCATCTCCGATGTGATGATGCCTGGGATGGATGGGATTACCTTCGCCAGGAAGGTGAAGTCGATGTCGAAGTTTGCGGGTATGCCATTCATTACTTTGACCGCACTTACTACGGAAGAGGATAAACTGTATACCCTGAAACTGGGTGTTGACGATTACATCAATAAGCCTTTCAATGCTGAAGAGCTCAAAACCAGGATTTATAACTTGCTCAATAACCGCAGGGCGCGGCAGGAGATGCATGATGAGGAGGTAGTAGAAGCGCATGACGACAAGGTGCTTCGTAGTTTGGAGCAGGAAATCCAAAGTCACCTCAATGACGGTTTGTTGAGCGTTGCTTATTTGGCGTCTTTCGTCTCTATGAGTGAAAGGAACTTCCAGCGTTACGTGAAGAAGACCACAGGCTTTACACCGCTCCAGCTGATCAACGAGATCAGGCTGAAGAAGGCGCTACAGCTTCTGGAGAAGCGTGCTTTTCCTACCGTGAAGGAGGTAGGGGTAGTTGTAGGTTTCGGCAATGCCAGCCACTTCTCTGATCTTTTTCGCAAGGGGTAGGGGAAGATGCCGGGGTATTATTTGCGGTAGGGGCGCTAGGGGCGCCACGACTCAAGTCGTGCCACCACTAGCGCCCTTCGAAAACGATATGAAATCCTTAGGATCGTGAGGTAGATCAATAAGCTCTGTTGCCAGCGCTGTATTGCACAGGTTGTTCCTGTTTGACCCTGTGTATTCATGAATCGACGAATATCTCCAGTTTTCCATACTATTGGCCAGTCCTGCTTTTACAGGGTTGAGATGGATGTAGTTCATGCAAATCAGCGCATGTTGATGACCGGTTATTTCTACTGACTTAGAATTTTGCTGGAACAATGAACCGGTTCTTTCCTCTTGTTTATTAATAGCTCGCGTGTAGGAGCTTAATAAGATTCTGTATTTGTTGGTGAATACATCACGCTCAAAATTCTCGCTGGTGCTTACCATTAAATGAAAGTGATTGGGCATTAAACAATATGCTAACAAGTCAATAGTACCGGAGAGTTGTCGGTCAATTTTTTGAATGAAGAACTCATAGTTCTGCTTCAATAAAAAGATTTTTTGTTTGTTATTACCTCTGTTGTAGATGTGGTAAATACCATTTGGCTTTAATTTCATGGCAATTGGTTTTTCATTGAACAGGTGATTTAAGTTGCTGGGAGATAGTACTTTTGTGTGAAATTGCAATGATTTCACTATACTTTTAATGATTAAATCCACTTGATTAATCGTTGCTGTCCGTGATTGCTACTTGAGAGGTGAATTTTCTAATTTGGATACCTTTTATCCTCTTGCAATCGACTCCAATATCACTCTCGCCTTCCCGGCATTAATCATTTTTTCTGAGACAACGTATTGCAGGTTTTGCTGCGCCAGCCCTATCTGGTTAGTTTTCAGATAGACCAAACCCAGGTACCAGTAGGCGTATTGCTTGAACACATCATTTTGACTGGACTTCATCGGGTTGAGTAGTGCCATGGCTGCCTCATGCTTGTCCAGGTTCATATAGGCATTGGCCAATGCCATCTGCACAGATTCATTGGCCGGGTCGGTGACCAGTGCTTTTTCCAGTGCCACAGCGGCGCTTTGATAGTCTGCGTTGACATAGTCGGCGAAGGCCTCGTTGCCCGAGGGTGTTTCACTCCTGGTTTCTGTTGAGATGGTAAACGGCTGATAATAGGCGGTATACAGTTCCTGGTTGTCCTGAGCATCAGGTAACAGATAGAGGAGTACCAGCGTGAGCGATACAATGACTAAAACGGAGGCGGCCATTTTATAGAAGATCGGGAAGCGGTTTTTTGATGGCGTCTGCTCCTCTTTTTGAACGGCCGCCAGCATTCCTTTCAACTCCGATTTGAGCTGGGCGTCCCGCTCATTCTGCATGACTTCCAGCATGGACTTGGCCAGCTTCATGTCTTTGATGACTGGATTTTTATTGCTTTTCTGCTCAGCTATATACGCCAGATCTTCCTCAGAAAGACGCTGATCCAGGTAATTATTAAATGCTTCTTCTTCCTTGTCTTCACTCATCGCTTTGGGTGTTTAGGTGCTTTTTTACGAGAGAAACAAACTTCTTCATACATCGAAACTTGGTCACTCTCACCGCCTCTGCATTGGCCAGACCGGTGAGCTTGGCGATTTCCTTCATAGGATAGTTTTCAATGTATACGTAATTAATAATGTCTTGACATTTTTCGCTCAGCAGGTCAAATGCTTTCCTGGTTTCCCTGATCAAAACTGTTTGCTCTAAGTCGAGTTCTACTTGTGCCAGGGGATCAATTGTTGTCTCTTCCTGCCCCTCTCTGCTAATGGTCAAGTGCTTCTTTTCTACAGAGATTTCTTTCTGAATACGGGAGTTCCATGTATTTCTGCACGAGGTGAAAATGTAATTTCTCACGTTGGTCAGTTGCTGCAGTTTGCCGCTGATGACCCGATCTCTGAAGCTCATGATGACATCCACAAAGATGTCTTCTGCATCTTCGCGCGGACAATTGTACTTCCTGACCAGGTTTTCTATACAAAAGGATGAATGATCCCGGAACAGTACAGAAAGACAACTATTGTCTCCATTGAGTAATTGTTGACGGATAGTATTTAGAAAATCTTCACTCATGAAAGATCATTTGCTGGATGGCGAAAACTGTTTGTTACAAATCTACGCATTTCTATTTCAATCGCATATAACCAGCGTCCAGGTATCTTGGTTGTCGGCATCAAGTATAATGACATGTGCTTAATTTGATTAGCAAGTGCTAATAAATGGTATTTTATCAATCAAAGTATATAATATTCGCAGGCTGGCTTGAATTTTGCTTTTAGACCCGGTTATTATCACAATTTTTCACGCAAAGTGAATCAGAGAATTAACTGGCAAAAATCATTTGATGATACCTGTAACAAACTGTTGCAGTGACCATTGATTTGATAGATAAATGATCTCAATAATTACCAATTCTAAACTGAAAGCTCAATGAATAGAAGCGCATTCTTGTTGATTTTCTTATGGATGAATACCGTTAGCGGATTCAGTTTCACGCTGCCATTTTTTGCAGGTGATTCCGTTGGGTATACGATGGATATATCAGCAGCAGATTCACTGCTCAAGCAGAAGGATTACATTAAAGCAGGAGTTGCTTATCAGGAGTTGATCAGACAATATCAGGGGGAGAAATCTGATACAACCTATGTAAAGGTGCTGCAAAGACTATCCGTTTGCTATCTTTATATGGGGAAATTTGCGGAATCTGAAAAGTACGCATTGGAATTCCTCGAGGCATCTCAATCTCAAGACTCTTTATACCTGGGCAATGCCTATTCACTACTGGGTGAACTCTATGCCAATCAGGGAAGGCCCAAGGAGGCGCTCGCTTTTTCCAAAAAAGCATTAAGTCTTTTCAAATCAAATTTCCCCAACCAGTTACGAAAGATATGGACGATCTATCAAACGATAGGCGTTATCCAGATTAGAGTGGGGATGTATAGGGAGTCTCTTGAGACCAATAAGACCATTGTTGAGGAGGTAAAAGCCAATGACAAAGAGGAAAGTTTTACGCTAACTGATATCTATGACAATATTGGGATTGCTTACTTCTATTTAGGGGATTACGATGCAGCCATTGAGTATCAGCAGCAAAGCCTTGCAATAGCGATTGAACTGATAGGAACAGAACACCCGGTTGTTGGTAACATTCATCAAAATCTCGCTATTTCCTATCAATCAAAATTTGACTATAAAGAGGCATTCAGGAACTATGAGAAATCACTCCAGATTCTCCGGAAAGCCTACGGTGACCGGCATGTCCTTGTAGCCAGAGCGCTCAATAACATTTGTGGAATTCTTCTTGATCAAATGGAGTTCAACCAGGCAAAGGAATATGCTGATAAAGCGCTGTCCATTTTGATCGCAGAAAAGGAGAGCCTTGGAGAGGTTATACAGGATTTGTCTTTCACTTACCTCAATCTGGGTACCATTGCCAGCAATGCACAGGATTATAACAAGGCGTTGTATTGCTATCGCGCGGCCATTGAAGTAGACGCTGGTATATACGGAGATAAGCATCCTTTTATCGCTGAATCCTATGTAACCATTGGGGATGTTCATCGCAAGATAGGTCAGTATGACTCAGCAATATATTATCATGAAAAGGCACAGGAAATCAATCAGTCTATGTTTGAAAGTACCCACCCTACCATCATCAATGATTTCAATAATCTTGGGAAAGACTATGCTGCCGCTCAATTATTTGATCAATCTATTACTTACTTTCAAAAGGTTTTATCCTTGCAGGACCTACGAGGGGATGAGGATGTGAAAGCCTTAGGTACTGCCTACTTTGAGCTCAGTAAGATCTCAATCTTAACGAATGATACCGTCAAAGCAGTTGATTACATACAAAAATGCCTGGAGGCAAATAGCATTGGCTTTACTTCGCAAGAAATAAACGATAACCCGGCATCGGCACGGGTGCTTAATCGCTCTGAAACCATCAAGGTGCTACAGCTTAAAACTGAGCTGCTGCTGATGATGAATACGGCAAATTCACTTGAAAGTGTGATCAATACCAGTCTGCTAGCCGATACCTTGATCAGGGAATACCGTCAGAACGCGATTAATTTTGAGGATAAACTGGCTTTGGGTACATCCGCTCATGGAATCTATGAAGCTGCTATGACCGCTTGTTTTTTGCTGAATGAAAGCGCATCATCAGGTAATTGGTTACAGTCATTACTGATGTTTTCCGACAGAGACAAATCAGCAGTACTGTCTGAGGCGATCATTGACCTTTCTGCCAGACAGGTTGGTTTATTGCCCGACACGCTTTTGAACCTGGAAAAACAAATTAAAAAACAGACTTCTTATTACCAAAGTAAGTTGTTGCAAAGCGCTGAAGAGGATAGTACGCAGCGGATGGTTTTGAATAGCAGATTGTTTGACCTAAAGAGAAAGGAAGATTCTCTGGTCAACGTGCTGGAGCAAAAGCACCAGCGCTATTATAATGCGAAATACAACCCTGAAGCATTGACCATTGCTCAGATACAAGCCGGTCTGGCCCGGGATGCTGCCCTGGTTGCTTATGCCATGAGTAGAACGCAGATGATGGCGATCGTCATTACCCAGGGCACAACGAAAGTTGTTTCACTTGGTAATCGAAAAGAGATAGACCAATATATTACTGTCTTCAGGAATTCGCTTACTTCCAGAGATCGCCTGTCAAACAGTAATTATGACGTTTTCGCAAATGCTGCTTACAAGCTTTATCAGGAGCTGTTTGCGCCATTAGAAGATTTGCTCAAAAAAGAGTCGATTACCAATTTACTGATCGTGCCTGATCAGGAGCTGAACCACTTGCCATTTGAAGCTTTGATAACGGCTAAGCCAGAAGGAAACTACACCAATTATCAAAACCTTGATTACCTGCTGAGTCATTATGCGATAAGCTATCAATATTCAGCCAGACTGGCATTTTCACCCACAAAATCCAGTCAGCCTAACAAAAAGATGTTTCTTGGTTTTGCGCCCACGTTCAGCAACATTGATGCTGATGCAGAAAGCATGATCACCACCCGCGGAAGCGTTGTTAATCTGAAATGGAATTCATCGGAAGTTGAGACGATTCAGAAATTATTTGACAGCGAAGTTTACGTGGGAGAGACCGCAAAGGAATCTGCGCTGAAAGAAAGCCTGGAACATTCCAGAATCGTTCACCTGGCCACACATGCGATTGTAGATGAAAACAATATCCTGAATTCGCAAATTGTGCTGGCAAATGAGCAGGATAGTTTGCAGGATGGAATTTTACATGCATTTGAGATTTATAACCTTCGTTTGAATACCGAACTGGTCACGCTGAGTGCTTGTAATACCGGTTTTGGGGTATTGAATGATGGCGAAGGGAGTATGACGCTGGCACGCGCCTTCAGCTATGCAGGCGTTCAAAGTGTAGTGATGAGCCACTGGGAGGTGGACGATAAATTGACGTCTGACCTGATGGCCCATTTCTATCAAAACATCAATAATGGGATGAAGAAAGACCAGGCACTCCAACAGGCAAAGTTGTCTTTGATTGCGGAATCTGATGCGCTCGTGTCCAATCCTTACTACTGGTCCGCATTTGTCCTGGTGGGCAGTACCGATCCGATTGTAGCGTCTGGCGTTCAAACCTGGATGATCGTTGCAGGACTGTGCCTTTTATTGATTGTAGGATTCTTTGTGCTTAGAAGGAGGTTTTAGACGTGGAAGAATGTCTAAAAGGTCACTAAAACTCCATTTTACCGGTAATTCATAAGGAGCAGTGTTAATTTTATCCAGGACTTTCTTCTTTTTGTAATGATTTGAAAATCAGAATATTATGTTCCATTTCTTGCGTTTTTTAGTGGGTTTTCTTTAGTGAAGCGAATAAAAATGAGATTTTTTTGAAAAAGTTGTTAACGCTTTTGCAGTTCCTCTGACTAAAGGGTGAATCAAATAAAAAATTAAACAAAATCAATTATGAAAAAGAAAAATTTGAAACTGGAAAACTTGAAAGTGAACAGCTTTACTACTTCATCAGCCGATCAACTGAAAGGTGGAAATCAGCGTACTTACGAACTTCCTACCAATGATGCTGGATGTGCGTTTGATACTGTTGCTGCCAACAATTGCCCTATTCCGATTTCACAAGGATGTAACACAGTACTTCCCGGACAGTTTGGTTTCTGTCAGTAATCTCTATGGTTGGGTGATTCATGCCTGACCACATAGATTAAGGAATAGCGCCTGATACCGGGCTATAATGAATTGATAAACCCCTCAGACAGGTCTGTTAGGACCAGGTTCTGAGGGGTGTTTTTTTATTAAACCAGCCGTAGATTCACTCGTTTCTGATAGTCTCGCTGGGATCGGCAATGGCTACGCCGTACGTTTTAATAATCACTGTGATCAATGAAATACAGAGGGTAGCTGCACCTCCCAAGACAAAGATGTACCAGTTATCAGGCAATTGAATGCGGTAGGCAAATCCTTCCAGCCATTGCTCCATGAAATACCAGACACCCGGGACCGCTATCACCACGGCAACAACAACGGATAGCAAAAACTCTTTTGAGATTAAGCCGATGATCTGGGCAGAGGAGGCACCCAATATTTTCCTGATGCTGAGCTCTTTCTGGCGCCGCTGCGAGGAATAAGCCGCCAGTCCAAATATGCCCAGACAAGCAAGCAGGATAGAGACCATGGAGAAGATGCTGAAAATTCTGGTTTGCTTCTGCTCATTTTCATACAGTTTGGCCAAACCATCATCCAGAAAGCTGTACTGTATGGGAAAGTCAGGGGCCAATCCGGCATAGAGACCTTCTATGGTCGAGAGTGTATTCCTGAGGTCATTGGCGTTGATTTTGATGGCCATTTTTCTATGCCATCCACCGCTCATGATGGCCATCGGTTCTATCTGATCATGCAGGGAAGAGAAGTGAAAGTCTTTGACAATACCAGTGATTTTAAATGGTTCATCAATTCCCCATCCGGGAAGGCTGGCAGTTCTCCCGATAAGTTCCTCCGCTTTCAGTCCGGTTTCTTTCAGTGCTTTTTCATTGAGTAACAGAAAACGCTGTGGGTTTCCGTCCGCTACTTTCCTGAAGGGTGCTCCTGCACTCATCTGCACGTCCAGCACATTGAGGTAATCTTCATCTGAAAAGAGCGTACGGACAATGACGCTTTCCGATAGCCCTGAAATTTCCAACATGGCGCCATCATGGAAGCCACCGGGCTCTCCCGACAGAGTGCTCGCATATTGAATGGCCGACTCCTCCAGCAGTTGTTTCTTGAACATGTCTGCCTTATCAGCTATCTGTTGGTTATTCAATTTTACGATCACTACAGATTCCTTGTTAAAGCCCAGTTCTTTGTTGTTGACAAAGTGTGTTTGGATCCCTATCAAGAGGGTGGCGATGATCATGAAAGAGGAAATCACAAACTGCGTGATGACCAGCCCTTTTCTTAGCACTGGTTTGTTGCTGAAGAAATTTCGGTTGCCCTTTAGTACTTTCAGTGGCTCGAAAGAAGACATCATCAAGGCAGGGTATAAGCCAGAAGTCAGCAAGATGATAAAAATCAGCAGGCCAAAGAACCCCAGCACGTTGAAATCTGTCCAGTTGTACATCACTTCAAGATCGAAATACGCATTCAGCGTTGGTCTTAGTGCAATACAAAGAAATACCGATATCAGGATGGCCATGAGCAAGATCATGAGTGATTCTCCCAGAAACTGGAACACCAGTCTTCCTTTTTCTACGCCCAAAACTTTTCTGATTCCTATTTCTTTGGCCCGGATGAATGAATGGGAGATCGACAGGTTCACATAGTTGAAACAAGCAATGAAAAGGATGGAGATGGCCACGATAATCAGCAAACGCACTGCCGACAGGTCACCGTGATTGACCGGGTCATATCGGGTTTTATTGTTGAAATAGACATCGTTAAAAGGTTCAATGTCGAAATCGATCCATCTGCCTGTCTGCGCATAGTCTTCGCCAAAGTGCTTTTTCATAAACGACGGAATCTGTGCCCTGACACCTGCTGCATTGTTTGCCGTGGACAGCTTGAGATAAGTGATACAAATATTATTGGTCAAAGAACCGTACCACGCATACCGCTGCATGTGCGAGAGGGGCAACACGATATCGTACTGAATATGAGATTTTCCCGGAATCGCCTGCGCTATTCCAGATACCACAAAAGAAAACTCATTGTCCAGTTTTAATACTTTGCCAATCGGGTTTTCATCACCAAAGTACTTTTGAGCCATTTTGTCCGTAATGACCACCTGGTTTTTGTCTTGCAGGGCAGTAGCGCTATTCCCTTCTGTCAACGGGAAATTGAAGAATTCAAAAAAGTTAGGATCCGCGAAGATGACGCGGTTTTCCTGATACCTTATCGCTTGATGTGAGACGAGCGCATTGTCATAATAGATCCGCGAAGTGGACTCAATGTCTTCAGGATGATCAATTTTAAGTAGTTCGGCATAGCGGCTTGAGGAAACCCCTATTTCATATTGCTCATCCATAGAGATCGACTTTCTCAGGACCCGGTACATTCTCTCCGAATCGGCCGGAATTGCATCGTGATTGAGCTCTGCCTGAATATAGAAGTACAGAAATAACACGGAGGTAAGGCCCAGGGTGAAGCAGACGATGTTGAGCAACGAGCTGGCCCTGTGGCGGTAAAGGTTCCTGAAAGTAATCAGGGGATTGAAGTAAAACATGGTGTTGTATTTTGAGTGAGTTATTGACTTAAGCGTGGAGGGGCGGAGGTAGCATAAGACCTGATGCCAATACCTGAGCCGAATGAAGGAGTTTTTTTCAGCTAAAAGTATTTCCTGATATTCAATCAGGTTCCCTTCAATCTCCTCCAATAGTTCGGGCTTGCAGAGCCACCGGATGAGTCTGAGTGACCAATGGTTTTGGAAGTATTTCTCCTGGCCTTCCATGACTACTAGATTAGGGAAAACCTCAATGCGACATCAGGAATTTGCTTCCACAGATTGGATCTCAGCTCTTTGGCTTCAATCAATGCCGCTTTTCCTGCAGCGGTCAATTCGTAGACGCGTTTTCGACGGCCGCCTCTTTCCTTGGTAGCCCCCATCATCTCTGATGAAAGAAATTCTTTTTTTTCCAGTCTGCTCAGTGTGGTATGCAAAGCGCCCATTGACATCTTTCTGCCAATCTGGTTGAAAGTCTCCTCCTTGATGCGCAGAATGTAGGCTTCCTCCTGCAGGATGAGCACAATCATTAGCAGCAGCTCCTCAAACTCTCCAAGGTTTGTTCTTTTCATTTGTTTCTATTTTGCAGTAATACTACGAATATTTTTTTGATTTGTTTCTATTTAGTCGAAACAAATATAGTGGTGGCACGACTATTGACGCGTTTCAGGTACGATTTGTCGGATTTCGATATTTGAAAAGGCCCTCATTTGCTCCAGGGAATTTTTAAATAATGAATGCATGAATATGAATCTGATAACCGAACGATCAGATAAATCACTGATCAACAAAACCACCGTGACCTACCTGCTGGTTGTGGTATTTGTCCTGCTGATTAAAGTAGGATTGAAAGCCCAGTCTCCACCGTTTGCATCCGATTGCAGTCGGACGGTCATGGCCTTTGACGGGACCGACGACTACCTGGATGTACAGGGGACCACGATCGACGGTAACGCGGGTACCTGGGAGGCATGGGTGCGCAAGTCCAACTGGGCGAGCCAGACCAATGGTATTCTCTTTGGGAATGACATTGCTTTCAGCACGACCAATACGATGTACCTTTCGTTTCACTCGGCCGTAGGGCTGCACTTCCGTTATGGTGACAACACGAATGAGCCAACGACCGGCGGAGCAATCTACGGCCAGTTTACCAATGGCTTTGCTGCTGATAGCTGGCACCACATCGCCGTTACCTGGGCGCATGTCTCCGGTACTACTACTTTGCAAATGTTTGTGGACGGTGTCAAACAAAGCGGCTTTGCCTCAGGGTCAAGGCAAACACACAATGCCCTCATAGATCCGGGAAGCTCGCTGAATTTTGGCTTCAGCCAGGGAGAAAATTACCTGGAAGCAGGGGCATTGGCTGAGATACGCACCTGGAGCGTTGTAAGAACCGAAGCAGAAATTCAGTCGGCGATGAACACCGTGCTGACCGGAATGGAAAGCGGTCTTACCGGATACTGGCCATTGGATGAGGCATCGGGGACGACTGCTGCCAGTAACTCCGTATCTGGCGCTCCTGATGCAAACCTGACCAATGCCGATGAAAACACGGTCTGGGAAACACTGTCCAATGTGAAAATAGCTGTCAGCCAGGAAGGTATGGCACTTGATCACCAAGACAGCTTTGATTTCGGGATGGTGGAGTCCGGTGAATCAGTGACTAAGACATTTACCATTACTAACCAGGGTTCTACTACACTCAGCTTAAATGGAAGCCCTATAATCGTGGTGGACGGAGCGGATGCTACCGAGGTGGTGGCAGACGCTTCGGCTACTTCTTCATCGCTTGCGGCTGGCGCCAGCACCACCTTTGATTTAACCTTTACCGCCGGCGATACTGGCAGTAAAGCTGCGAGTATCAGCATAGCCACAGATGATACCTGCCTGCCGGCATTTGAGTTGAACCTCACTGGTGAAAGTGTGGTCACCACCAAACCTGATGCCATTACGGTGTCGGATGCAAGTCCATGTCTGAATGAAACCATTACTTTGACAGCTGTAGGTGGAAATATCTTCGGTGACACCGAGTGGGTTTGGTATGAGGGAGACGCTTCCGGAGCCCCGTTGGGTACAGGAACCAGCATTGATGTCACCCCACAACGGTCTGCCAGGTATTTGGTGCTGGCAGAAGACGCCGGTACTCCTTTGACAGATTTTACGGTCTCGGAAACGGTGACGCTGTCAACAGAAACGGTTATCCAGGTTGACCAGCAGCCTGCCAGTAGCGTGGTGGCAACTGGGAATACGCATAGCTTGATTGTCAGGGCTTCCGGGTCAGGGTTGACCTATCAGTGGCAAAAGGATGGGGTAGACCTTGTGGATGGTAGTAATGTCACAGGAACGCAAACTGCTGAGCTGAGTTTCGCTGCCGTCACGGGCGCTGATGACGGAATTTACCGGTGCATTATCAGTAATTCCTGCAATACTCAAACTAGCGGGGACGCCAGCTTGGTGACCACCAGTGATGCTTACGTCACACTTCCATTATTCGAAGACTTCGAGAGTGCTGACGGTGGTTTCACAGCCAGTAACCTCAAGGGCCCCACCACCTGGGAGTATGGGACATCCGCTGGCGGTGCTAATTCTGGCACTGAAGTATGGGAAACAGACCTTGACGGGATCATTCAAAACAATGAGATCAACGTGTTGATTTCACCGAATTACCTGCTTTCTCCGGAGCTTGCAGGCGCTGAATTATCGTTCGCATTGAACTATGACCTCACGCTGTTTCAGCAAAGTGGTACGCCCGTCACCGACCGATGGTTTCAGGCAGCGGAGTTGAACATTTCTACTGATAACGGCGCAAACTGGACCAAGATCACAGACTTTGAAGAAGGTGGATATAGCCGGTCTTCGGGCTTTATTTTCAACGATGCGAATTTAGATTGGCCCCTTTGGACGGATAATAGTGGTGGCTGGATAACAGCCCGGGTGAACTTGGCCGATTATGTAGGGCAGGAAGTGCAATTCCGTATCATCGTGTCGACCACTTCTGGTTTTGCAGGCTGGTTTTTTGGCTCAGGGATGAAAATCGATGACTGGGGAATCAGCGAACTGGACAATATTGCACCTACAGCTTCCTTTGAAATCAGTGATGGGGCAACAGATAATAGTGCCAAAGAGGTGCAACTAACTTTTTCAGAAGAGGTCTCTTTTGCGTTAGCAGACCTGGAGGTTGCCAACGGAACCCTATCCAATCTCCAGACCACAGATAATCAGAATTATACTTTTGATGTGACACCTGTGACGGATGGATTTGTGGCGATCAGTATTAACGAAGCCGTGGACCCGATCGAAGACCTCAATGGGAATCAGTTAGCCAACGCGCCGGAGCTTACTTTTTTGAGTGATAATGCTAATTCTGAGGTATTTATCTACACCACAGAAGATCCGGTATTTAGCAGCTTTACTGCCGACATCGTCTTCTCAAAGCCGGTCAGTAATTTTGAAGTAGGAGACATCAGCGCTACCAATGCAGGCCTGGCAAAACTGCAAACCACTGATAACATCAACTTCACTGTAGAAGTGACACCTGCCATGACTGGAACTGTTACGTTGAACATTCCAGCCATGGTGGCAGAAGATCAGTTTGGTAATTTCAATGATGCCTCCGAGACAGTGTCCCTGAATTTCAACCCCGCAAGCGCGCCTGTGTTAGATCCCATTGGCGACCAATCTGTGGATGAGGAAACGGAATTGACTTTTACAGCCAGTGCAACGGATTTGAATCAGGACGAAGAGATCACTTATTCGCTAGATGCCACTTCGCTTGGCAAAGGAATGACAATTGACGTGATGGCCGGGACTTTCAGCTGGACGCCTTCCGAGTCTCAGGACGGAGATCATACCGTGACGATAACGGCTACTGATGATAGCAGTGGAGCACTATCTGACGAAGAAACCATTACGATCACCGTCAACGAAGTTAACCAGAACCCTACGGTGACTGTTGGGCCGGCGGTCTGGCATATTCCCGAGGATGCTTATGCCTCAAGATCGTATCAGATCGATGATCCGGATGGGCATGAGGTAACCATTGAACTGGACGATGATGCCGTAGCGCGCGGATTTGGCTTACTGAATGTCAATAATCCGGTAGTCAATAAACTGGTTTTCTGGACTGCTCCGCTGGAGGTGGAAGAGACGAGTTTTGATGTGACGCTGACAGTGACCGATGACTTTGGTGGTCTCACAGAATTTGTCATCACGATCAACCTGCAGGAAGTAAATCAGTTGCCTGCGCTCAACACCATCGGTGACCAGACGACGGATGAAATGACGGAGTTGGCATTTACGGTCAGTGGTACCGATGCGGATTTGCCGGCCCAGTCGCTGAGCTACAGTATCTCTGATGGCGAACTCACTGGGATGAGCATCGATAGTGAGACAGGGGAATTTAGCTGGACGCCAGCCGAAGATCAGGATGGTACACATACTGTGACTTTTGCGATCTCTGATGATTTTGCACCGGATGCGGGTGTCACCTCTGAAGAAATTACCATCACCGTCAATGAAACCAATCAAAGCCCGGTGTTGGCAGCTGTTGGTGACCAGTCAGGAGATGAGCTGGCGGAGTTGACTTTTACTGCGGTAGCCACCGATGCAGATGACCCAACAAATACGTTGGCCTATTCCATTGATGCGACATCTGTCTCAAAAAGGATGAGCATTGACAGTGAAACAGGCGAATTCAGCTGGACACCTACCGAGTCTCAGGATGGCGATCATACGGTGACAATTACAGTGACGGATGATGGAAACGGTTCCTTGTCAGACGAAGAAACAATTACGATCACCATCAACGAAGTCAATCAGAACCCTACGGTGACTGTTGGGCCGGCGGTCTGGGATATTCCCGAAGATGCTTATGCCTCAAGATCGTATCAGATCGATGATCCGGATGGGCATGAGGTAACCATTGAACTGGACGATGATGCCGTAGCGCGCGGATTTGGCTTACTGAATGTCAATAATCCGGTAGTCAATAAACTGGTTTTCTGGACTGCTCCGCTGGAGGTGGAAGAGACGAGTTTTGATGTGACGCTGACAGTGACCGATGACTTTGGTGGTCTCACAGAATTTGTCATCACGATCAACCTGCAGGAAGTAAATCAGTTGCCTGCGCTCAACACCATCGGTGACCAGACGACGGATGAAATGACGGAGTTGGCATTTACGGTCAGTGGTACCGATGCGGATTTGCCGGCCCAGTCGCTGAGCTACAGTATCTCTGATGGCGAACTCACTGGGATGAGCATCGATAGTGAGACGGGCGAATTTAGCTGGACACCTGCCGAAGATCAGGATGGTACGCATACCGTGACTTTCGCAATCTCTGATGATTTTGCACCGGATGCGGGTGTGACTACCGAAGAGATGACGATCACTGTCAATGAAACCAACCAAAGTCCGGTATTGGGCCCTGTAGGTGATCAGTTAGTGGATGAAAGAGCTGAACTTACCTTCACCGTCACAGCGACCGATCCGGATACGCCGGCAAATGAATTGGCGTTTGCTTTGGATGCGACGGCTGAGTCCAAGGGGATGACCATTGATGAGTCGACCGGTGAATTTAGCTGGACGCCCACGGAAGCACAGGATGGAGATCATACGGTGACGATTACCGTGACAGACAATGGTGCTGGCCTGTTGACAGATGATGAAACCATCACGATTACGGTCAATGAACTGCCCAATACCTGGAATGGCAGTGTCTGGAGTGACGGCGTGGCACCAACGGGAGAGGACGTGCAGATTGATGATGACTACAATCTGAGCACCAGCGGCTCATTTACTGCCAACAATTTGATGGTCAATGCGCAATTGATGGTGGATGGAGGAGAGACCCTGATTGTGAACAATGAGCTCGTCAATAACGGTTCGCTGATGATCGAATCCGGGTCGTCGCTGATCACTTATGCGAGTGGTAGTTTCTCGGGTGATCCGGTCATCGCAGAAAGAATTACCAGGCATGCAGACGGCAAATACAGTTTTGTAGGTACGCCTTTTGAACAGTCTTCAGACAATACCGGCGATGACCTGGGGACGATTGTTTTTCAGTATGATGAATCAGTTGCCTATCAGCCTGATGATGGTCTTGGACGATGGCTTGGACTCAATGATGCGCAATTGATTCCTGGTAAAGGTTATGCCCAGGCCGGTCAGCAAACGCTTACCTATTCGGGTACGCCCAATACAGGGACCATCAACTTCACCGGTACCTATACAGGGACATATAACGACGGTGTCGATGAACAAACGGAAGGCTGGAACCTGATCGCCAACCCATATCCTGCTGCCATTGAGGTACAAGCTTTTCTGGATGAAAACACCAACCTGGAAGGAGCGGTCTACTTGTGGGATGACAATGGTTCTGATGTAGCAAGAGGCACCAATGCCGACTATGTGGTCGCCAATGGCACGGTTGCCACCAATACCACACCTGCCGGAGGACAAGGCCGATACAATGGCCACATTGGATCCTCACAGGGCTTTTTTGTGAAGTTGGCGGATGATACCGATACAGAAATCAGCTTTACGGAAGCCATGCGCACTGCGGGCAGCAATGCCGATGGTAACTTTTTCAGAGACGCCCAGCCAGCTTATGTCAGGGTTAATCTCTCAGGCAGCGAAGGCTTTTTCAAGCAACTCATCATCGGACGTGTCCAGGGCATATCCGATACAGAGATAGACCGAAGCTTCGATGCAAGGGTGTTTGAGGAAAGTGCAAATGCATTTTATTCCCTCAAAGGCGGGGAGGCTTTGGCCATTCAGGGACTCTCTGCCAGGGAGGAAGTACCGCTGGGTTATGCTTTGCCGGAGAATGGGCGCTATGTCATTGGCATTGAAGCAGACAAATTCGGCGGTGAACCCATCTTCCTTTATGATGCGGAGTTGGACATTACCACCAATTTGAATGAGGATGTCTATGAGTTTTCAGCAAACTCAGGAGTAGCAAAAGATCGGTTCCAATTGCTATTGAAGCCCGCAGTGGTCACTGAGGTGTCAGGACATCAGGTAGCAGAATTTTACAGCTACAGTAGTGAAAACCAGCTGAAGGTATTCCTGAGGAGCACTGTAGAAACCACCGTAAGCGCCAATTTGATCAATTTAAATGGGCGCGTTGTCCTGACGGCTCATCAGCGAAATAGTGATGAAGAGATGACCATTGACACCAGCCATTTGCCGAAAGGTGTCTACGTGTTGCAGGTATCAGGCAAGACATTTTCGGGGAAGAGAAAGGTCATAGTTCGGTAAAGTTCCCTTAGCGCAGCGATTGGAAATTTGTGACTCATTGCTGCCATGTAAGAGAGTCGTTGATCAGCAGGATGGCGACCTCTTACTTTTATTAACCTGGATTCTGTAATAGTTGATCTATTACAGAATTCGAATGTAACTGGAGTGCGTTTTTAACGCGTTTCTCCTCCTCCACAATCAAATACAATAAAAGAAAAAGAAATGAAAACTAATAATATCCTATCGGCAATTGCCCTCACCAGTGTTTTACTGTTTATACCCGCGATGCTATTCGCACAGGGAGGCCCACCGCAGACACCTATTGATGGCGGACTGTCGCTGCTGCTGGCAGCAGGAGGTATCTATGGAGTGAAAAAGTTGAGGGATCATAGACGGAAATGGTAGAGCGCGTT
>ERZ1740068.320-NODE-320-length-26422-cov-6.388592_pt1 | contig 26422 bp, 24 predicted proteins | sample MGYA00581735_ERZ1740068 | MGnify/ENA primary metagenome ERZ1740068 (study PRJEB43018, sample SAMN04849740) | marine metagenome | isolation source: floating plastic debris | place: Pacific Ocean | collected 2008-08-30 | study: EMG produced TPA metagenomics assembly...
CTGCTATCTGGCAGGTTCGGGCGTAAAAAGGGTGAAAACGTGGCAAAACAGCCAGCCAAAGGGCGTAAGGCGCCTTCTCAGACAAAAAAACCGGTGCAAAAACGGCAATCATCGTCCGAATCGGATAGCACGAAGAAACCTCTGGTTGATGCAATTCCGGCAGAAGTGCATGTCAAAAAGGCAAAACCTGAACATGAAGCGTCCGCATCTGTTCCCAAAATCGAAAAACCCAAATCGGACACACCTCAGGATAAAACGCAACCAGCGGCCACACCCGCTGTCTCCTCAGCACCGGCCAAGCAGCGGTCAGGCTTCATCCCGCTGTTGCTGGGCGGCCTTGTCGCAGGCGCGATCGGCTTTGTAATTGCGCAGGTTCAGATGTCACAAAGCCAATCCGAATTGCAATCACAGGTTGCTGCGCAGGCTGATATGCTGTCGGCACTGCAAGCCCAGATCGAAACGCCACCCACAGTAGATCTGAGCGATATCGAAGCCTCCCAATCGCGCATGTCTGCAAGTGTTACAGAGCTGATTGATCAGGTCGCCACCTTGGATGATCGGCTATCCGCACTTGAAGATCTGCCTCGTGGTGAGGGCACTGCTTCGGTCCCGGCGCTTGCAGCTTATGAGGCTGAAATTGCTGAACTGCGCGCGCAGATCAATGAAATGACGGGTATCGCGCAGGCAGAGCTGGACACGGCCCGCGCCGAAGCTGCCGCCATAGAAGAAAATGCTGCTGCCGCAGCCCGGGCAGCGGCTGGTCGGGCCGCACTTGCGCGGTTGCAAACCGGCATGGAAAGCGGTGCGTCGCTGGGTGCCGCTCTGGGCGATCTGGAAAATGCGCTGGGCGAACCCGTGCCCGACGCATTGCGCGCCGCCCAGGATGGCGTTCCCACACTCGCCAGCCTGCAAGAACAATTCCCAGATGTCGCACGTTCCGCACTTGCAACCGCCCGACGCGAAGGCGTTGCGGGCGAAGAAACTTCGGGGTTTGGTGCATTTCTGCGCAATCAGTTTGATGTTCGTTCGGTCACCCCACAAGCGGGCACCAGTGCCGATGCTGTGTTGTCGCGGGCAGAGGCCGCCGTGCGTGAAGGGCGGCTGGCAGATACCCTGGCAGAGATTGCGGCACTGCCAGAAGTGGTGCGTGCTGAAATGTCGGATTGGCTGGCCCTTGCCGAAATCCGTGCGGGTGCAGTTGCAGCCGTCGATAGTCTTTCCACCTCCCTTAGTGACAATTAAAGGCGTAACGCATGCTCTGGTCATTGATTAAAATCCTGGCGTTTGTCGCTATCGTCACCGCGCTAACCTATGGCGGCACGCAACTGATGGAGGTTGATGGTGGCGCAACCGTCAGCGTGATGGGGATCGAGTTTACCCTCAGCCCGCTGGAAATGGTGTTCGCCTTCACCGCGCTTGTTGTTGCCGTCTGGCTCGGTTTGAAATTGCTCGCGCTCTGCGTGGCAACGTTCAAATTCCTCAATGGCGATGAAACTGCAATCTCGCGCTACTTCGACCGTAATCGCGAACGCAAAGGGTATGAAGCCTTATCCGAAGGGATGATGGCGCTTGCGTCGGGTGAGGGACATCTGGCGCTGACCAAGGCTGCACGGGCAGAAAGATATTTGCAGCAGCCGCAGTTAACGAACCTGCTCACTGCGCAAGCGGCCGAACTGACAGGTGACCGGCGGAAGGCGGAAGAGACCTACAAAAGACTACTCGCTGATGACAAAACGCGCTTTGTCGGTGTGCGGGGTATCATGAAGCAAAAGCTATCGGACGGGGATACCGATACGGCGCTGGCGCTTGCGCAAAAGGCGTTTGCGCTGAAGCCCAAACATGAAGAAACCCAAGATGTGCTCTTGCGCCTGCAGGCGGGTAAATCCGACTGGGCTGGTGCGCGCAAAACGCTGGGGGCCAAGCTGAAATCAGGTGGTTTGCCCCGTGATGTCCATAAACGCCGCGACGCGGTGCTGGCCTTGTCCGAGGCGCGGGATGTCATGGAAGAAGGCAAAACGATTGAGGCACGCGAGGCGGCAATTGAAGCCAACCGTCTTTCGCCTGACTTGATCCCGGCTGCCGTCATGGCTGCGCGCAGCGATATTGGCGAGGGCAACGCCCGCTATGCGACCCGTGTGCTGACCAAGGCATGGAATGCCCAACCCCATCCCGACATCGCTGCCGCATTTGCCGAGATTGTGCCGGACGAAAGCGCAGATGCGCGCCTGAAACGCTTCCGTGGTTTGACAAAGACAACTGTCGATCACCCCGAGACGAAAATGCTGATGGCCGAGCTGCAAATCTCTGCCGAGGATCTTCCAGAGGCGACACGCGCGCGTGGTGGTCTGGGCGAACAGGATCCAACTGCCCGGAACCTCACACTCATGGCCGCAATTGAGCGTGGCGAGGGCGCAGATGACAGTGTCGTGCGGGGCTGGCTGACCCGCGCTTTGACAGCTCCACGCGGCCCACAATGGATCTGTGACAGCTGCCAGCATATCCACGCCAACTGGGCCGGGACATGCAGCAACTGCGGATCCTTCGACACCTTGTCATGGCGTACCCCCCCTGAATCCGAAGTCGCGATGCCTGCAGGTACTGAAATGCTGCCGTTGATTGTCGGTCAGGCACGCGACAATGCAGCGGTTGTTGCTGAAGAGGTTGTTGAAGAGGCCGAAATCCTTGACCCCCAATCGGCATCCGTTGCTGATGCAGCAATAGAGCCGGAAAAAGAGGCGCAAAAATAGGACTTCCCCAGATCGGGCCGCAATGCTATCAGCCCGGTCGGTAAGCCGCTGTAGCTCAGCTGGTAGAGCACGTCATTCGTAATGATGGGGTCGTAGGTTCGAGTCCTATCACCGGCACCATTGCTTTAAGAAAAACAAACTTAACGCCCTGTTCCGTCCCATTGCGTCGTTTTTCATCCTGTTGGATGCAGTTTTCTTACGGATCGGATCAGGATGCGGAAGTTGGAAGTCGCCGCGGTAGCTTGAAAATGACCCGGGTAAGGATCGCAGCATGGCAATCGATTGGAGGGTTGATATTGCGATCAAGCCTAAACTGCTCGGTGCTCCGGTTTTCTCTTTCCTGAAACGACGGTTGGGTTTGCGTTTTTGACCTGAGATTGCGACGATCGATTGCGCCGTGCACCTAAAAGAAGATCGCCGGCGCATGTCAAAAACTTGAAGTTGCTCTCCACCTGCAGGACATCGTGGCGGTTTGAAACACGAACCACATCGATTTTTTTCGCCGGCGTTTGGAGGCGGCCTCGACAAAGACGCCGCCTCGCAAACCAATCATGTGAAAATGAAGTCGTTCTCACTCAAACTGCTGGCGGACACATCTTCCAAAGTGATTTCCGTCTGGCCGATGCTGATCACTGCACCATCCTCGCTGTCGGAAATCAAATGACCGATATCGTCGAAGTCTTGGATGTCATGTATTTTCAAGACAATCAGGTCTTCACCAAGGGTAAAGTCAGTGATGGTATCCGAGCCGCTCTGTCCGTGGAATACAAACGTGTCGGCGCCCGTGCCACCTGTGAGAATATCGGAATGCTTTCCGCCAATCAGAATGTCCCGGCCGGCACCGCCGTCGAGATTGTCGCTCCCAAAATTGCCGCGCAGCACGTCGTTTTGATGGCCGCCTTCTAGAGTATCATTGCCCCGACCACCGCGCAGAAGGTCGTTTCCATCACCACCGGAAATGACATCACGACCACGACCACCGAACACGTTGTCCCGTCCGTCACCGCCGTCGAGCGTGTCGCTGCCACGACCACCGCTCAAGGCATCATTTCCGTCACCGCCCAAGCCGACATCGTTGCCTTGACCCAGCCGAATGTCATCGTTGCCGCCGAGTCCTGAGACAAAATCAGTGTTGTCGCCGGTTCTGAAGACATCATTGCCATCGTCACCAATTTTGAAATCGACGCTACCGCCCCCGCCGTCGCCATTCAAAATGTCGGCGGGGATGAGAACGCCGTCGATCACGTGTGCAATGCCGTTGGTCGCGGCAATGTCGGTTTCGATGAGTTGTGGATCATCAAGATCGGGATCGTTATCGACCAATGAAAGACCGTCCACGCCTACGTTCGCGCCAAGCAGTGTGGCGATCGCGTCTGCTGTGAGCACCTCATCTGATGAAAACGATTCCGGCGCCACGTGGTAGAGCAAGATATCCGTGAGAAGGGGAATTGGATCGCCGCCTCCGGAGAGCAGCTTCAACGCCTCAACGATATAGGCGAACGCCTCCCCTTCATCTTGCCCTGTGAAGCCCAATGTTTGCGCAAGGTCGACAAAAGCGGCGTCATTGGGTGCAAAAACCGTCAGATCGGCGTGAGGATCATCCAATGCCCCAGCGAGACCTGCCGACTGAACGGCATTGAGCAAAATGTCGAAATCCGACGCGTTGTTGTCAAAGACACTGCCCGATGCCGCGACGATCCCAGTCAGGGTGTCCGTCGGCGCAGGTCCTTCATTGCCCGGAATGTCCAGCGGCAACAGCACCCGATCGATGGCTTGTATCACGCCGTTTGAGGCATCGATATCGGGTATGACGATCGTGGGATTGGACACGTCAGGCTCATTGTCGACCAAAATCGGACCCGCCGCCTTGAAGGTTGCATCCGTCAAGAAGGTCTCAACCTGATCCAACGCATCAATTTCACTGGCTGATTTGGCGTCAGCCGATACGTGATAGAGCAAGATATCGGTTAAAAGCGGGATCGGATCGTTGTCATCGGACAGTTCCGTCAAGCTATGGACCAGAAACGCGAACACCGCGTCCTCGTCTGACGTGTCTTTGGTATACCCCAGATCAATGGCCAGCTGGGTGAATGCGGCATCGGTTGGCGCGAAGACAGTGATGTCGTCTAGGTCGCGCACGGTGTGCACCAGATTGGTGACCGTCAAAGCGCGCACGAGCAATTGAAAGTCATCGGATCCAGCGGCGATATCTACGATGTTTGGAGCAGTGTTAGGTTTTGGCATTGGTTTTCCCCCTGTTGGATTTCAAGCAGCTATCAACGTGGCAGCAGGACGCCATCAATCACGTGGATGATGCCGTTGGACGCGGTGATGTCTGCGGTGATGACATTGGAATTGTTGATCTTGACGCCGTTGCGACCATCAAAATGCAGCTTTGTACCTTCGACCGTATCAATGGATCCGCGCGAGCCGGAAAGACGCGACGCAGGGACGTTTCCGGACACGACGTGATAGGTCAGGATTGAAACCAGTTTGTCTTTGTTTTCCGGCATAAGCAGGCTTTCCACAGTCCCTGCAGGAAGCGCTGCAAATGCTTCATCGGTCGGCGCGAAAACTGTGAACGGGCCGGGCGATTTCAGAGTGTCCACCAGGCCCGCGGCCTGAACGGCGGCAACCAGGGTGGTGAAGGATCCCGCCGCGACAGCTGTGTCGACAATGTCGGGATCGGAGGCCGGCATCGCGCATGCAGAAAGCCCTGCAACTGCGCCAAAACCAACAGTCATGCGAACCATGTCGCGCCGATTGAGGTGCTTGTTCATTGTGATGTCCTTTTCAGTTTCGTCAATTTGTGTGTAAATTACACACGGATTAACTAAACCTGCGACAAACTGGGTCAAATAATTTGTGGAAATTTTTCCCACATTGCATAATCTCGTGTGTATGACACCGTCCGATCAGAGATTTTTGGGCCTACTTAAGGGCCTGTTGCGCCCGCTCATTCGCACGCTCATTGCGCGCGGTGTCACGGCGCCTGCGTTCTACAAACTGATCAAATCGGTCTATGTGGACGTGGCTCAAAAAGACTTCGCGCTTGGTGCAGAGCCGCCAACGGACAGCCGCATCACCTTGTTGACCGGAGTGCATCGCAGAGATGTGCGCGCCATTCTCACCGATGACAGCGACGCTTGGGAAACACGGCGCTCGAAATCCGCGATGCTGGCCACCGTCTTGGGCCAATGGTCCGCCCGCAGAGACTATCTGGACGCACAGGGCGATCCCATCGCGCTGCCCCGTGTTGCATCCCAAGGGCCGAGCTTTGAGGCATTGGTTTCAGATATCAACACCGATATCCGCCCTCGCACCGTTTTGGACGAGCTGCTGCGCCAGAACCTCGTCGTTGAAACAAAGGAAGGTCTTCTTGAACTTTCCGAAGACGCGCGCCAAGGTCCTGCATCTGACGAAGACAAGTTGGTCTTCTTTGCGGCCAATGTCGGCGATCACATCGCGGCAGCGAGCGAGAATTTGATGAGTGATGCACCGCCATTTTTTGAGCGCTCCGTCTTTTACAACCAGCTTTCCGAAGACGCAGTCGATGCTATCGAAGCCAACGCGCGCAACTTGTCGCAAGACGTGTTGGAGAAACTGAACACCCAGAGCGAAGCATTGCGGACAGATCAACAGTCCGACGCTGAAGGCACAGAAAGGTACCGCCTGGGAATTTACTTCTACCGTGAATCGGCAGTACCACTCGACGCGACACCTAAGGACCAGAAAGATGAAGACGAATAGACGTGGTGCTCTGCTTCTTTTGGGGTCTACATTGCTGGCTTCCTGTGCTGCGCCGCAAACAGTTTCCCAGGACACGACAGATCCCTTTGAAGGCGGAATTGGCGGCACCGGCATTGTGGGGACGGTCTTTGGCAATCGGAACCTTTCGATCAACGGGCTGAAAGTGGATCTGAGTGCGAACACCTCAGTGACATCCCCGATCGGACCAAGAACTCAGATGGATCTCGCGCCGGGCCAAGTGCTGACCGTTTTCGCGCGCAAGGCGCCCGACGGTATCGTGTCGAGAGAGATATCCATTGATTTCGCGCTAGTCGGAGACTTCAAAGTCAATGGCGCCAATGCGTCGGTCAACAGCGTTCCTCTCATTGGCTGGCAAGGTGCGTTGGGACAAGGAAGAACAGGCCAGCGCGTGGCCGTAAGTGGCACCTGGACGCCAAACGGCGTGCGGCCCAGCCGCATTGATCCAGCCCCTCAGAGCATGGACGTCATCGCGGGCACATTCGACGGTGCAGGGGTCGGCGGTGTTACGATGGAGACGCGCTCTTCGAGACCAATGGCTGGCAGTTACACCGTCGCGTTTGGCCGATCCCAGAATGATGGCTTCAGGGTGGAGCAATTTAAATCTGGGCGATTCAGCACCGCGATTGGTTTCATATTCCATTCGGTTGATGGGTATTTAGAAACCGAGCGCAAAGCGCCCGGTTTCCGTATTGCAGGCCTCGGTCACAGCTTTGCCAGCGACGTGCAATTGGGGCAGATTGGCCAACGGCGTGCGATCTACTTTGGCGCCTACACCGGTCGCTTTGATGCGCGTATCGGCGTAATTGTTCCCGACGACTTTCGAACACGCGATAGGGTCCTTCGCGACGGCCTTGACCTGGCTGGGTCATCTTCAGTTTTGCGGCTCTGAGGTTCAACTCAATCGAACGGACCTGTTCCCCATAGTCGAGTGCGCACCCGTGTCTGTCCAGCGGGCGTTTAGCGACAATTGACGCGGACGAGATCCGAAGACTTAAAGACGAGGTGGGCACAGGAGCTACTGAAATAGCATGTCCACCAGGGATAGCGCGGACTTCTGTCTATCGGGTGTTGAGTTCGTAGCCGTAGCGCATGAAAAAACTGAAGGCTTGACCGGTGCTACAATGTCTCCTTAGCCCCTCAATGTTTTCTAAGGATTTTCATTGTTTTTGCTGGGATTTCCCAGAAACCTCGATGGACAACATACTTCCTCATCCAGAAGCATAGCTCAGGATAATAGGCGCAAAGATTCAGGTGGGTGGCGGAGACGAAGGGATTCGAACCCTCGAGACGGTTTCCCGCCTACTCCCTTAGCAGGGGAGCGCCTTCGACCACTCGGCCACGTCTCCACCGATCCGTTTATCCGGAGCCGCCCTGAGGAACAAGGGGGATTTGCACGCTTGTGTCACATCCTGCCCGCCCAGGCCAAACGACGTTCGCGGAAGAATGTGTAGAGACCCGTGAGGATAATCAGCGATGCGCCCAACAGTGTGAGCGTATCGGGTCGTTCCTGAAACACAAAAATGGCGATAACGAGCGAAAACAGAAGCCGCGTGTAGCGAAACGGCGTGATCACGGCAGTTGGCGCAATCCGCGTGGAGGTGATGAGCGCATAATAGGCGACGGTGCCTGAAACCACGGCGATCACGAGATACATGAGCTCGAGCGACGTCACCTGACCGCTCGGCCTGCCCGGAAGCACAAGGAGACAGGCGCCAACCGGGACCATGACCGCAAAACCCTGGAAGGCCAAAACGGTGGTGGGAATGCCTTTGTCCATCTGCCGTGTGATGAGATCGCGGGCCGTGATCGACAAAACCGTCACGAGGACGAAAAGCGCGTTTGGATCAAACCCGCTGAAACCCGGTCTGATGATCATCAAAACACCGCAAAAGCCGATCACCACGGCGGTCCATCGCCGCCATCCCACCTCTTCCCCGAGAAAGATCGCGGCCGCCATGATGAGCACGAGCGGCGTGGCCTGAAACACCGCTGCGAAGACCGCGAAATCCACGAGCCAAAGCGCTGTGGTGAGAGAGATGGCAGCGCTCGCCTCTGCCCCCATGCGCCACCACGACAAGGCGCCCCACGCTTTGCGGTCTCGCAGAGACTGCCCTGTGCTCACGCAGGCCGCGGCGAGAAGCAGCGAGGCCCCAAATCCCACAAGCAGAATGATCTGCCCCACTGAGAGCGTGGCCGACATTTTTTTGATGAGCATGTCTTCTACCGTGAACGCCGCCATGGCGAAGATCATCAGTAAAATACCTTGCGTGTTTTGCACGGGCTGGCCCTTCAAAAGAAAGACCCCGCGCAAGGCGGGGCCCAATTGCGCTTTTGACGCCAATATTCACATGCGCGAGGCGACGTTTTCCCAGTTCACGAGATTGCTCAGGAAATTGTCGAGATAGGCAGGGCGTTTGTTGCGGAAGTCGATGTAGTAGGAATGCTCCCACACGTCGCAGCCCAGAAGCGCGGTCTGACCAAAGCAGAGCGGGTTCACACCGTTTTCGGTTTTGGTCACCTTGAGGCCACCATCGCTGTCTTTGACCAGCCACGCCCAGCCAGAGCCAAATTGACCGGCACCTGCTGCTGCGAACTGAGACTTCATTTCATCCACAGTGCCAAAGCTGTCTTTGATCGCCGCTTCTAGCTCTCCGGGCATGGCCGTGCCGCCAGGCGCCATCATTTCCCAAAACTGGTTGTGGTTCCAAAGCTGGGAGATGTTGTTGAAGATCCCGTTCTGCGCCACGGCCGAGCTATCATACGTGCCGGTGACGATGTCTTCCATCGACTTGCCGTCCCACTCGGTGCCAGCGATCAGCTTGTTGCCGTTGTCGACATAGGCTTTGTGGTGAATGTCGTGGTGATATTCGAGCGTTTCCTTCGACATACCATAACCTTCAAGAGCGTCATGGGCGTAGGGAAGATCGGGAAGTTCGAAAGCCATTTCTGGGATCCTTTATTAGCGTGTCCGTCTGCCTCCTAATGGAAGCTCTGAGGTGCAAAGGTCAAGGCCAGTTGGCAAAATATACCACCCAATCTTTGTGGTTCGCGGCCATGCAGGGTGTGCAAACCGGGTTTGACCCGAAGCGGCGACGGTTTTGGCCGCACCGCCCGTTGAGAACGCATCAGACCTAAAAGGAGAGAGATCATGTTTCCGAAAGCATTGACCTATGCCGCTCTAATCATCGTTTTTGGCGCCTCAAGCGCGCTGGCCGGAGACGCGTTTGACAGGATCGAAGATCGCCGTGATCTGCGCGAAAGCGTCATCGATGAAATGTATGACCACGGCCCGGTAGATGTGATTGAGGATCATTTGGATCGCGCGGAAGGACACAGGGATCGAACAGATACCCGTTACAAGATGGCCGACCGCGTCGAAGACCGGCGGGACTTTGTTGAAAGCGTGATTGACGAGACGTTCGATCATGGCCCGGTCGATGTCATTGAAGACCATCTGGACCGCAGAGAGGGCGTACACGACCGGCTCTGGTGAGCCCGGAAAGGGCTGGTCACTTTCAGCGATGGCTCAATTCGTCCTACCGGTGAAGAGGCGCGCTAGTGCGCCGTATTGGCTCAGGCCAACACCCGAGAGGATAAGCGCCATCGCCAGAAAAAGACTTGGTGGCAGGGGCTCTGACAGGATGGTGATCCCGAAGATCACTGACCAGATAGGCACCATGTAGTTCACCAGGCCCATGAAAACGGGGCCTGCATCTTTGATAACCTGAATGAGAATGATCTGCGCGATACCCGTGGGCAAAACGCCTAGATAGATCAGTGCCCAGAGGCTGCGGCCTTCGGGAAATGCCGGCAGCCCTTCCATGAAAAGCGCGTAAGGCGTGAAGACCAGTGCCGCGACCAGCAAAACGGCCGAGGCCAGCTCCAATAGATCCGTCTGTGGGCTGAGCCGCGTGCAGATTGAGCCCATCGCATAGCAACAGGCCGCGCCGACGCAGGCGAGCCTGGCCAGCAGCTCAAGATCTACACCTGTTGATGCGAAGGCCTCAGGACCAATGAGCACGATGACGCCCAACGTCCCCGTAGCAAAGCCCACACTGCGCCGCCATGTCAGGCGTTCACCAGGAACCAATAGATGCGCCAAGGGCAAGGTGAAAAGAGGCACAACCGCCATGCAGACGCCGGCAAACCCGGATGCCACATTTTGCTGACCCCAGCTGAGCAAGGAAAATGGCACTGCGTTCGATAAAAGCGCCATGCCACAAATGAAGGCCCAGAGCCGCGCGGATCCCGGTGCCCTGAAAGAGGGGATGGATCTTCCGCGCGCCAGGTTGATCGACAAGAGCAATACCGCACCGAGGCAAAGGCGGACGGCCACGAGTGTCAATGGACCGGTGCCCTCGAGGGCGATCGTTGTCGACATAAACGCCGCGCCCCAGATCACGCCGAGCGCAGAGATCCGCAGCCAGTTGATAGGGGAGATGTCTTGCATTTTGGGCCTTACGAAAAGGGGCGCTCAGTGCCGAGCGCCCGTTCTCTAGATATCATCGTAATCGGTAAGGCAAGCGACCGCGTGGGGCAAAGACCACCCGACGGGGGCGCACGGCTTAGTTCTTCTCTTGATCCACCAGTTTGCCAGCGGAGATCCACGGCATCATGCCGCGCAGACGCTCCCCCACTTCTTCGATCTGGTGCGCGTCGTTCATGCGACGGGTGCCTTTGAAGAACGGCTGGCCAACGGCGTTTTCCTGCATGAAGTCGCGCACGAACTTACCGGTCTGAATGTCGCGCAGGATGGCTTTCATCTCCGCCTTCGTCTGATCGTAAGGCAAGACGCGCGGACCAGAGACGTACTCTCCGTACTCGGCCGTGTTGGAGATGGAGTAGTTCATGTTGGCGATACCGCCTTCGTAGATCAGATCCACGATCAGCTTCACTTCGTGCAGGCATTCGAAATACGCCATTTCGGGCGCGTAACCGGCTTCGACAAGTGTCTCAAAGCCCATGCGGATCAGTTCAACGAGACCACCGCAGAGAACGGCTTGTTCGCCGAATAGGTCGGTTTCACATTCTTCGCGGAAGTTCGTCTCGATGATGCCCGAGCGGCCGCCGCCAATGGCAGAGCAGTAGCTCAGACCAATCTCAAGCGCGCGTCCAGAGGCGTCGTTGTTCACGGCCACAAGGCAGGGCACACCGCCGCCTTTGGCGTATTCGCCGCGCACCGTGTGGCCCGGGCCCTTCGGCGCCATCATGATGACGTCCACGCCGGGCTTTGGTTCAATCAGGCCAAAATGCACGTTCAGACCATGGGCAAAGGCCATTGCCGCGCCGTCCTTGAGGTTGTCATGGACGTATTTCTTGTACGTCTCAGCCTGCAGTTCATCGGGCATGGTGAACATGATGAGGTCGCACCAGGCTGCCGCTTCGGCGATGCCCATGACCTTAAGGCCTTCACCTTCGGCCTTTTTGGCGCTTGGCGAGCCTTCCCGCAGCGCCACAACGACGTTCTTTGCGCCCGAGTCGCGCAGGTTCAGAGCGTGAGCGTGGCCCTGGCTGCCATAGCCCAGGATGGCCACATTCATGTCTTTGATCAGGTTGATGTCGCAGTCGCGATCATAGTAAACGCGCATGATTTTCCTCCTAGCGGTTCATTTTGCCGGGGAGCATACGCAGAAACCGGCCATAAGAGCGGCATTTTCCCGTGTTATTGAAGTATTTTTCGCGTATCTATAAATAAAAAATGTAATTGTTGGTTTTTTCATGCTCGATGACAGCGACCGGCGCCTTCTGCGCCAGTACCAGTATGCCCCTGATCTCTCTGTTGCCGATCTGGCAGAGCAAGCCAGCGTGACGCCAGGCACCTGTGCTCGCCGATTGGACCGAATGCGAGAGGCGGGGATCATTCGCGCCAATCAGGCGGTGATCAACTGGCGGGCGCTCGGCTATGAAGTGGAGGTGTCGTTGCGCGTGACGTTGGAGAAATCCGTGCCGCGTGCCTTTGATGCGTTTCTGGCTGCGGCCCGTGACGTAGCAGAGGTGGTCGAGATCCAGACCTTTCTTGGCCGCGTGGACGTGCGTCTCTCGGTCATTGCCCGCGACATGGCCCACTACCAAGAGATCTATCGCACAGCGATCCTCGCCCTGCCCCACATCGCCGATATCGAAGCCCTTATGCATGTCGCGCGGATCAAGAGCGATGAGCTTTTGCCCATATGATCGAGCTCGACACCACAGACCGGGCCCTTTTGCGCCTCCTGGCGGATGATGCCACGCAAACGGCCAGCGCCCTGGGCCGCAAACTTGGCCTGTCGCAGCCTGCCATCTGGCGCCGCACCAAACGTTTGCGCGAGGCCCGCGTTATCAGCGGTCAGAGGCTGGATCTTGATGCCGAAGCATTGGGCTTTGGCGTGACGGTGTTTCTTGGGGTGAAACTGGCCACCAAGGGGCGCGTGAGCATCGCTGATTTTGAACGCGCGGTATCGGCGATCCCCGAAGTGCAAACCGTGGAGCACATTCTCGGGCTCTATGATTATCGCTTGCGGGTGGTGGCCCGCGATATCGCGGATTTTGAGCGCGTGTTGCGGCGCCGGATCATGATGCTTCCCGGGGTCGGCGATGTAGAAGCAAACGTGCTCTTAAGCGAAGAACGCAGACCGGGGCCCATCGGTGCCGCGCTTTTAAATGGCGCTTTGCCATAAAAGTTCTACAGTCCAAGCAGCGCCACCGACGATAAGGACAGGCCCATGAACAAAGCAGCCACGAAAGACGCCTACACGTTGATCCTCGAAGCGATTGACGGGGGGGACTTTCGGCCCGGGGATCGATTGGTGGAAAGCGATTTGGCAGACCGGTTTGGTGTCTCCCGAACGCCAATCCGAGAGGCGTTACAACGCTTAGAGACACAAAGCCTTCTCACACGCGATGGTCGCAGTCTGATTGTGGCCTCACTTGATCATAACCAACTTGCAGAGCTTTACGTCGTGCGCGCGGAGCTGGAAGGTCTGGCCGCAGGCGTGGCCGCCCGTCATGCCAGCCCCGAAGAGGTGCGCGTGTTGCAGGATATGGTCCAAGACGACCACAAGTTGATGGGCAACCCACAAGCGATGGCGCGCGCCAACCGGCGGTTTCACAAGCAGATCCATCTGAGTTCTCATAATCGGTATCTGGTGCAGCAACTGGATCTGGTGCATCGCTCCATGGCCTTGATGGCGACCACGTCACTTGCAGCCGTTGGGCGCGATGAGGATGCGCTTAAAGAACACAGCGCGATTGTAGAGGCCATTCATGAGGGTGATGTGGCGACGGCGACAGAAGCGCTCCGATCCCATATCTCGAAAGCCTTTGTGACCCGGCTGAAGCTCGATTCCGGCGAAGTGGAAAGCGCCGTTTGAGGCTAACCCCTCGCTGGTTACTCTTTGGTCATTACTCTCCCGACGGCTTCGCGCTGCGATGGTTCATCTTTTCAGGGCCGGTGGTCGCAAAGCCGTGCTGGGTCTTATCCCAGAAGTAGGGTTTGACGGCCAGCTCGTAGACCGCCTTGTAGGCCGCGACCGCCCCTAAAGGCGTGTAAAAATGCATGGTTGGGGTCCAAGGCAACAAGTGTCGATGTCTGCGCCCGGCAACAGCGCTGGCGTGGATCGTGATATTGATCACTTCGATTACTAGAAAGCCAGAGCCCAGCCCAATCATCAAATCACGCGAGATAAAGGGGTCGAGGTGATGCGCAAAACCGAAAAGCACCAGCCAAAACGACCACAAAACGGGGGCGAGTAAGAACTGAGACAGGGCCGTGACGAAATGCGCCTGAAACCCTAAAAATTTCCAAAGGCCCAATTGCCTGATCAAAAGCCCCGGGCGACGCATGTGAACGATATAGGTGGTCATATAGCCTTTGAGCCAGCGGGAGCGTTGTCGGATCCATGCCCATGGTCGGCAATTTGCCTCTTCGTCTGTGACGGTTGCTAGCATTTCCGTGCGATATCCATGCCGTGCCAGCCGGAAGCCGAGATCAGCATCCTCTGTCACATTATGGGCGTCCCACCCGCCGAGATGCTCCAAAATAGCGCGGCGGAAAAACAAGGTCGTACCGCCAAGCGGGATGGCCCAGCCCAACTGCGATATGCCCGGCAGGATAAGCCTGAACCACGTCGCGTATTCTATTGTAAAGCACCGAGCGAGCCAGTTTTGCCGCGGATTATAGTAATCAAGAACGCCCTGGATACAGGCAACATCCGGCGGCAAGGCCTGAAATCGGCGAACCACCTGGGTGATCTGATCGGGCGCTGGCGCGTCTTCAGCATCATACACGCCGATGATCTCTCCTTCACAAAAATCGAGCGCGTAGTTCATCGCGCGCGGTTTGGTTCGCGGTTGACCATCAGGCACAACAACAGGACGGATCCACGGCGGCAGGTCAATCCTGGCCAACATGTTTTGCGTGGTGTCATCGGCCTCTTCAATCACCAGCAGCACATCCAAGAGGCATTTAGGATAGGTGAGCTTGCTCAATCGGGCGACGAGCGCATGCAACACTTCGGTTTCTCGAAAGAGCGGCACAAGGATCGAGACCTTGGGCAGCGGTTGGTCATCGTGCTGCAGGAGCGCGTCAGAGTGCGGTTCAGCGGTTTTATGCATGATAAATGCCGCTGTTTTGAAGACGGCCGAGACAACCAACGTGAAAATCGCCCAAACTGCACAGGCTGCAAAGACAATTTCGGGGAAAGCCCATGTCGCGTAGGCCAACAAGGACACGGCACTGGCGATCAATGTCAGACGCAGTGATCTTGAGCGGCTCCAGGTTCGGCAGCTTTCGCGCTCGGGCACACGCGTGCAGGCCGCTTCGGTCAATTTCGGGCGGTTGAATGTGGCAATCCGCGTCTGGATCGCCTCACGCGGGGCCAGCAGGATACGTGCGCGTTCCAATTCCGATGGCAACATATCCTCTATTTTGGACAAAACTTCAGGATCTTCCACCACAAGAGCGGGCGAGCCATCGCGATCGACAATGGGCATCACCGCGTGGCTCAAAAGCAGCGATGGCTCAAGGTCGGTCTGCACGTATGGCAAACGGCGCAGTTCATCGGCCGTCAACCGTCGTGTTTTGCCCGATTTCGCGTGTACATCCAGAAGCGACTGCCGACTCGCCAGACCTTCGGTCAGCAAGATACGATCAAGTGACGCATTGCAGTTTCTTTGTACTGTGCGCGCGTGAGAAATGTCCTCAGGTGAAATGGCGCCATAGCGCACCAAATCGGCGGCGCGTTTCTCTTGTACGTCCTCCAAGGTTGCCTCGACATCCGCATGGATGCCGCCAACCTGCCGGAGCTCGGTAATCCCCATACCGTTCCCTATTTTGTCCTGTTCCCAGGGCGCGTTCGGCACAGATTTCGCGTGGATTGGTTAACAAAATGTAAATATTACCGTATGTTAACCAATTATTGTCAGTTTATCGCGAAGGGGTGCAAAGGCAAAGAAAGCCCCGTTTGCAGGCTACTTAGCGGCATCGGCCATGGAGGCTGCAAAGCGCTCAAACAGGTAGAAACTGTCCTGGGGACCAGGGCTGGCTTCTGGGTGATGCTGCACAGAAAAGACGGGCTTGTCTGCTAGCCTGATCCCACAATTTGAGCCATCAAAGAGCGACACATGCGTCTCCAAGACACCGTTCGGCAAGCTTTGGCTATCCACAGCGAAGCCGTGGTTCATTGACGTGATTTCGACCTTGCCCGTCTCTATCTCTTTGACCGGGTGATTGGCGCCATGGTGGCCGTGATTCATCTTGACCGTTTCGCCCCCAAGCGCGAGGGCCAGCATCTGATGGCCTAAGCAAATACCGAAGATCGGGATGTCCTTTTCCAGAACGCCCTGGATCATTGGTACCGCATATTCTCCGGTCGCGGCAGGATCGCCTGGGCCGTTTGAGAGAAACACCCCATCGGGATTGTGCCCGAGCACATCTTCGGCCGTCGCCGTCGCCGGAAGGACCGTGACATTGCATCCTGCGCTGGCCAAGCAGCGCAGGATGTTGCGTTTTGCTCCGTAATCGACGGCGACCACCTTGTATTTGGGATCTGCCTGGCGCGTATACCCTTGCGGCCAGGCCCAGCGCATTTCATCCCAGCGATACGACTGCGCGCATGTCACGTCTTTGGCCAGATCAAGCCCTTCAAGCCCTACAAATCCCCGTGCAGAGGCCACGAGCGCTTCTACATCAAACTGGCCGTCGGGATTGTGCGCGAGCGCCACATGAGGCGCGCCTTGCTGCCGGATGGCGCGGGTCAGCCGACGCGTGTCAATTCCGCCGATCGCAACCCGACCGCGCCGTTTCAGCCAATCGGCCAGGCGTTCCGCCGCGCGCCAATTGCTCGGCTCTGTGGGGTCCCATTTGACAACCATACCTTCGGCGACCGGATCAGCTGTTTCATCGTCATCGGGGTTCACACCGACATTGCCTATATGGGGGAAGGTAAATGTCACCACCTGGCCCGCATAAGACGGATCGGTCATGATCTCTTGGTAGCCGGTCATCGCGGTGTTGAAGCAGAGCTCAGCCGTGACCTGCCCGGCGGCGCCAAACCCATGGCCGTAAAACAACGACCCATCCGCCAACGCAAGGCATGCGGTGGGGCGCGATGGTGTCATGGGGGCCATGGGACAGCTCTCCGGCAGCAGGGTCTGATCGGCAAATTGTCGGAGGTGTATGCAGGGCGAGAGCAAGGGTCAAGGGGCAATGTCACAAGATCAGAACCGGTTGTCAGATGGCGCGGTTTCCGCTACGCATCGCGTTCCCATCAGAGCAGGACACATCACGACATGGCACTGAAGACTCGCATCGATGATGCCCTCAAGCGGGCGATGAAGGACAAAGACAAATTGCGTCTTGGAACGCTGCGCCTGATCAACGCAGTGCTCAAAGATCAATCCATTGCCAGACGGGGCGAAGGCAAAGACCCCGAATTGTCGGAAGACGATATCCTCGCGGTGCTTGGAAAAATGACCAAGCAGAGACAGGAAAGCCTGCGCGCCTATGAAGAGGGCGGACGCATTGACCTAGCGGAGCGTGAAAAGGCCGAGATTGGCATTATCGCGGAATTTCTGCCGCGCCAATTGACCTTTGATGAAGTGGATGAGGCGATTTCGGCGGCTATTGAAGCCTCTGGCGCCAGCTCCATCCGGGATATGGGCAAAGTCATGGGGCAGTTGAAAGCGAGCTACACAGGTCAGATGGACTTTGGCGCTGTGGGGCCCATGGTGAAAGCAAAGCTCAGCGGGTGATCAGCGACCGGATGCATTGACGAGCCGATCTGAAAGCTCGTCAAAAAGCGAAACTCGCTCATCTTCAGAAAGAAACGCACCGATTTCGACCTCACGCCCTTTGCCGCAGAGCGTCACGTAATGCGGTACTGGCCCTCCACTTTTGTGCATATTGGCCTTGGCCCAATAGCTTTCACACTCCCATTGTTGCAGGCGGCCATTTGGACTGGTCCGTGTCAGGTGAATTTCATTGGCATCGATGGTCAGCTCTTCAAAGAGACGCCCGTCGCGGTAAGACTTTTCAATGGCGCACCATACCCCGCCCACCGAGAGCATCAAAAACGGCAACACGCCCCAGAGAACCACTGTCCCCAAAAGCGGATAAAGCGGCACGGAAATCATCACGGATGTGATCAGGATGAACCCGGCAAACCCCCGGCGCGACAATGACCTGTGCGGCCAGAGATGCAGCGTGTGCACGGGATCAGAGGGCGTATCGGACAGGGACCATTGGTAAGGCATGTGGATACCGTAACCGATTCCTTGAGAAAGCAAAGAAATGAGTGGCTTGGATTACGTTTCCAACCAAATTGTCACAGGCCCATCATTGACAAGCGCCACTTGCATGTCAGCCCCGAATTGGCCAGTGGCAACCGCGACACCCTCCGTTTCAAGGGTTTTTGCGAAATGAAGGTAGAGAGCTTCGCCGATATCGGGAGGCGCTGCCGCAGAAAAGCCAGGGCGGTTACCGCGCGAGGTATCTGCCGCAAGCGTGAACTGGCTGACCACAAGCGCCCCGCCCCCGATGTCGAGGATCGAGCGGTTCATTTTCCCCGCCTCATCTTTGAAGATGCGCTGTTTTGTGATCTTGTGCGCAAGCTGCTCTGCGTGATGGTCCTCATCCCCTCGCATCGCGCACACCAAGATCAAAAGGCCCGGGCCGGTTTCACCAATCCGCGCGCCATCTACGGTCACCGATGCCGCGGACACTCTTTGCAAAAGTGCTTTCATTGAACCTGTCCTGATATGTTCGAAACGATCTGCCTGTCAGATGGACCATCGGACGCCCCATTTGCCCGAGCAGAGTCATCGGCCCAAAATATCACGCAAAATCCGCTCCACGGCGGACTCTCGGCGCGGGGATTGTTGGCCGCCCTGAGTCCTGCCATTGAGATCTTCGACCACGCGATCATTAATCCCGCGTGACATGGGCAGAGGGCGAGGCTGGAGGCCCTCGTTTACACGTGACATTGTCTCGCGCCAGATATCCGTGGGCAGGCTGCCCCCGGTCACTTGCTGCAGCGGGCTGTTGTCATCATAGCCCATCCAAACCCCGGTGACGTAATCAGCCGTAAACCCGATGAACCAGGCGTCGCGGGCCGCTTGCGTCGTGCCTGTCTTTCCCGCAACTTCCCAGCCGTCCAACCGGGCGCGGCGCGCTGTGCCCTCGGAAACCACCTTTTCCATCATGTAGGTGAGTTCACGCGCGGCTTCCTCGCGGATCACGCGTTCGCCAATACCACCGGCAGCCCCCATCAGCGCTATGTCTTCGCCGAGCAGCGTCAGCTCTTCCAGACCGTAGGGCGTGACAGACGATCCACCGTTTAGAATACCGGCATAGGCGCCCGTCATTTCCAGCAATGTGCTTTCAGACGCCCCAAGCGCAAGAGCGGGCCCAGCGGCAAGATCACTTTCAATGCCAAAATCTTCGGCAACCTTGCGCACCAAATCTCGGCCCACGGCCTCGGACACCTTGACGGCGGGGATGTTGAGAGAGAACTTCAACGCATCGATCATCGTCACGCGCCCGCGGTAATCCTTCTGATAGTTCTTAGGGCACCAGCGCCCCGATCCGGGGATGTCTAAACAATAGGGCTCATCCACGACCGTGGCGTTGGGCCCATATCCCAGCTCCAGCGCGGTGCCATAGACGAACGGCTTAAAGGCTGAGCCTGTCTGTCTGTTCGCCATGGTGGCCCGGTCGAAGGCGCCCGAAACCTTGCTTTCGCGACCACCGACCATGGCCCGCACGGCCCCATCTGCCGACATCACCACGATCGCCGCCTGCGCCTGGCTGCCCTCTTTGACCTTTTCATCAAAGCTCACCGAAAGCGCCTCTTCGGCGGCGCGTTGAATCCGCTGATCCAGCGTGGTGCGGATGATGACGTCTTCGGTCGTATCGCGGGTAAAGAAGTCAGGGCCAGATTCCATGACCCAATCCGCGAAGTATCCGCCCGTTTGCGCCTCTGCAGCCTCAGAGAGCGTGGCCGGGTTTGCCATAGCCCGGCGGCGCTCCTCTGTGGTGAGATAGTCTTGTTCCTCCATAAGGCGCAAAATCGTGGCCGCCCGTGCCTGTGACCTTTCCAGATCAGAGGTGGGTGAAAGACGTGTGGGCGCAGTCAGAAGACCCGCCAGCATAGCCCCTTCTTGCGGCGAGAGTGCAGACGCAGGTTTGCCAAAGTAACGCTGCGCTGCCGCCTCTGATCCGTAGGCGCCCGCCCCCATATAGGCGCGGTTGAGATAGATCGAGAGGATCTCGTCCTTGGAGTACTTCGCCTCCATTGCCAGCGCGTAAAGCGCCTCTTTGGCCTTTCGGCCGAGCGACCCGCGGCGGCAATCACGCACATAGGCGGCCTCGCTTTCCCACTCTTCTTGGTCATAAGCGACGCCCAGACAGAGCAGCTTGGCCGTCTGTTGTGTGATCGTCGACCCCCCGTGGCCCGACAGCGGACCACGCCCTTCGCTCAGGTTGATCCTGATGGCACTTGCAACACCGCGCGGACTGATCCCGAAGTGGCGGTAAAATCGCTTATCCTCGGTGGCAACCACAGCGTTCTTGAGATGCGGGCTGACGCTCGCGGCGGTCACAACACCGCCAAACTGGTCCCCGCGCCAAGCAAACACATCCCCCTCTCGGTCCATAAGCGTGACCGAGCCACGCGCACGCCCATCAAGCAACTCTCGGACATCAGGAAGTGTTGTGTAAGTGTAAAACACGGCGCCTGAGATCAAGACTAAGGCGACAGCCGTCACGCGCCAAGAAATCGCCCAGACCAATCGGAACACATATCCGAAGACGCGCCCGAAAAACCCACGGATTGGGCCGGTCGAGGTTTTCTTTGTCGCCGCTGGTTTCCGCTTGACTGTCGCGTTGGTTTTTCGAGCGACAGGCTTTTTGCTGCGCGCCTTGGTAGAGGGCTGCGTTGCCCGCTTTTTGAACAGGCTCCAACCTCGCGCCTTCTTTGCGGGCTTTTTGCGCCGTTTGTCAGCCACCAGCCGTGGCTTTTTCTTACCGGAGTTACTCATAAGGGTCCTCTAGAGGATTCTGCTCTCATTTTTTTCTCAGAATAGTCTCGATTCGCAGAAATTTGACCCCTAATAGCGATCATCTGTTTGATCAAAATTTATGCGTTTGAATTATAGTGCCTATTTTTTAGTCATCGATCTCCCAAACCCCGAGGCAGGCCTCGTGTAGTGCCTTCCCGCAGTCCCATCCGTTGGGTTTTTTCCCCATGCAAACCCGCGAGTGGGGAAAACTGAAAAGGGGTGTCTAGTGAAACTCATTGTTGCAACCATCAAGCCGTTCAAGCTTGAAGATGTCCGTGAAGCGCTGACCAATATCGGCGTGCGCGGCATGATGGTGACTGAGATCAAGGGGTTCGGCGCACAGTCTGGCCACACAGAGATCTACCGTGGCGCAGAATACGCCGTGAACTTTGTCCCGAAAATCAAACTGGAGATCGCTGTCGCAGACGGTGTGGCCGATCAGGTGGTCGAAACGATCACATCCACCGCACGCACCGGAAAAATCGGTGATGGCAAGATTTTCGTGATGGACCTTGAACAGGCCACGCGCGTGCGCACCGGCGAAACAAACGAAGACGCGCTGTAAGGCGAGCAAGACAAAGGGTTACATCCGATGAACAAAAAACTACTGATACCAACGCTCTTTGCCGCAGCTGCGCTGCCGGTGATGGGCATGGCCCAAGAGGCTGAAGAAGCCGCCGCAGTGGCGTCTGACGAATTTGTATGGATCATGAACTCGCTTCTGTTCTTGATCGGAGGTTTTCTTGTGTTTTTCATGGCTGCGGGTTTTGCCATGCTTGAAGGCGGTTTGGTTCGGTCCAAAAACGCCACAACGCAGATGACGAAGAACGTTGGCCTCTTCTCGATTGCAGCCATCATGTACTGGCTGGTCGGCTACAACCTGATGTACCCGCTTGGGGATTGGGCGATTGAGGGCTATTTTTCGGCGCTCTTCCCGTCTGTTGGTGTTCTGGAAGCCGTGGGTGTGACGTTGGCGGACGCCGATGATTCAAGTTACGCCTCGACCGGATCCGACTACATCTTCCAGCTGATGTTCTGTGCGGCGACCGCGTCCATCGTGTCCGGTGCTTTGGCTGAGCGCATCAAGCTTTGGCCCTTCCTGATCTTTTCAGCGATCCTGACGGGCTTTATCTACCCGCTCACAGCTTCCTGGCAGTGGGGCGGCGGATGGCTGTCTGAAGCAGGGTTCTCTGACTTTGCGGGGTCTACCGTTGTTCATGCGTGCGGCGCCGCGGCTGCCTTGGCGGGTGCCATTGTTCTCGGCCCACGACTCGGCAAGTATAAAGACGGCCAAGTTGTTCCGATGCCGGGCTCTAACCTGCCTTTGGCAACACTCGGCATGTTTATCCTGTGGCTTGGTTGGTTCGGCTTTAACGGCGGCTCGCAGCTGGCGATGGGCTCTGTCGGTGATGTGGCCGACGTGTCCCGGATCTTCTCCAACACAAACATGGCCGCATCGGCTGGCGCTGTGACTGCTCTGATCCTGACGCAGATACTCAACAAAAAACCGGACCTCACCATGGTGCTGAACGGTGCTTTGGCGGGCCTTGTGTCCATCACAGCTGAACCTCTGGCGCCAACGCTCTTTGGTGCGCTTTGGATCGGTGCGATTGGTGGTGTGATTGTCGTATTCACGGTTCCAATGCTCGACAAAATGAAAATCGATGATGTTGTCGGCGCGATCCCGGTGCACGGTTTTGCCGGCATCTGGGGCACCTTCGCGGTTGTCTTTTACGGGGATGCCTCTGTTGGCACACAGGTTCTCGGCATGGTCGCGATCATCGGCGCCACATTTGTGATGTCCTTGGTCGTATGGGGCATCCTCAGAGCTGTGATTGGCATCCGTGTCAGCGAAGAGGCTGAGATCGCAGGCCTGGATAACTCGGAATTGGGCATGGAAGCCTATCCGGATTTTTCTAACGGCTAAGCGTTTCCTTCCTGGAGTGACTGACCCCCGGGCTTCGGCTCGGGGGTTTTTTCGTGCAGACCCCTTAAGATTGAACAGTTTCGAATCGTGACATGACATGCTACCCTTAGTGGCATGAATGAGTTGAACCCCAATATAGGCGATGTAACGCCGGTTATTCGACAACTCGACGAGGCGGCGATCAACCGGATTGCAGCTGGCGAAGTTGTGGAACGTCCCGCCTCTGCGGTCAAAGAGCTGGTCGAAAACGCATTGGATGCTGGTGCGCGCCGAATTGAGGTGACCTATGCGCAGGGGGGCAAAAGTCTTATCCGCGTGAGCGATGACGGCTGTGGCATACCTGGTGAGGATTTGCCCCTGGCGCTTAGCCGCCATGCTACCTCGAAAATCGACGGCTCCGACCTGCTCAACATCCGGAGTTTTGGCTTCAGGGGCGAAGCGCTGCCGTCCTTGGGGGCTGTCGGGCGTATGTCCATTACGACCCGCGCCTCTGGCCAAGACGGCGCAGAGATCCACGTGACGGGCGGACGCATGACGGGCGTGAAGCCTGCCGCGTTAAATGCCGGTACCGTCGTCACGCTCAAAGACCTCTTCTTCGCGACCCCAGCCCGACTGAAATTCATGCGTTCCGATCGGGCAGAGGCACAAGCCATAGGCGATATGATCAAACGCCTTGCCATGGCGGAACCTTTCGTTGGGTTTCTACTGCGGGACGTCTCTGACGGGGGCGAAGGGCGGATCGTCTTTCGCGCGGATCCGGAAAACGGCGACATGTTTGATGCGATCTTGGGCCGTTTGTCCCGTGTTCTGGGGCCGCAGTTTGCCGATAATGCCGTGCCAATAGACGCAGAACGGGACGGCATTCGCATGGCAGGCTATGCGGCACTGCCCACCTACTCTCGCGGCTCGGCTGTCACGCAGTATCTTTTTGTGAACGGTCGCCCTGTGCGCGACCGCATGCTCTATGGCGCTTTGCGCGCTGCCTACAACGATCTGTTATCACGCGATCGGCATCCCGCGGCGGCGTTGTTTTTAACATGCGATCCGGTGCTGGTGGACGTTAATGTCCACCCTGCCAAAACCGAGGTCCGGTTTCGTGATCCAGCGGTTGTGCGCGGTCTCATCGTCTCTGGTCTGCGCCATGCTTTGGCTCAGGCAGGGCACCGTTCATCTTCGACGGTCTCGCAGGCAGCCCTTGGCGCGATCAGCCCTCCGCCCGCCGCACCGCGTGTCTATCAGATGGATCGTACGGAAAAGGCGTCTGTATTTGCTGAATTTCAGGGCGCCTACAGCGCCCGCGTTGAGCCTCACGCACCTGATGATGCGCAAGTGGACACGGGAGAGCCTCCCGCACCGGCAAACGATACCCCGCTGGGTGCCGCGCGCGCGCAGATGTTTGAAAACTACATCTTTGCGCAGACGGAAGACGGCATGGTGATCGTCGATCAGCATGCCGCGCATGAGCGCATCGTCTATGAAAACCTGAAATCTCAGTTGGCAGAAAACGGCGTTGCAGCGCAAGCTCTCTTGATCCCCGACATTGTCGATCTGGGCGAAGCAGATGCCACGCGCTTGTTGGATGAAGCGAAGACTTTGAGTGAGCTGGGCCTCACGATTGAGCCCTTCGGACCGGGTACGATTGCCGTGCGCGAAACGCCTGCCATCCTCGGGCCCTGCGATGCTGCAGCAATCCTGCGGGATGTTCTTGATGAGCTGCACGAGCAGGGCGAAAGCTCTACCGTCCGCGGCCGCATCGAAGCGATCCTGTCGCGTGTCGCCTGTCATGGTTCCATACGGTCTGGACGTCGCATGAATGCAGGTGAAATGAACGCGCTCTTGCGTCAAATGGAGAGCACGCCCCATTCCGGGCAGTGCAATCACGGACGCCCCACATATGTCGAACTGAAATTCTCCGACATTGAAAAACTGTTTGACCGCACGTGATCCAGCTTGGCGAGATATCCCTGAACCTGAGTGATCCGCTGGTCCTCGCCGCGCTGATATTTGGGGCTGTTCTGATCCTCATCTTGTCGCTTGTGATCGCCACCAATCGATCCGCGACCCGCTCAGCCCGCATGGCGGAACCCATGATTGCTCAGATGAATGATCTGGCCACCCGCGTGCAGGGGCTCAGCGACGGCCAGCACCAATTGACGGGCGGTCTGACCCATGTGTCCGAAGCCCAAGCGCGGTCGCAGACCAGTATGCTGCAACTGATGGAGCGGCGTCTTGCCCAAGTCCAAGAGCAGATGAATGAAAACCTGCACGGCTCCGCACGACGCACGGCTCAGTCACTGGGCGAGCTGCAACAGCGGCTAACTGCTATCGACAAGGCGCAAGACAACATCACCAAACTGTCCGGCGATGTGCTGAGCCTGCAGGACATTCTATCGAACAAGCAAACGCGAGGCGCGTTTGGAGAAATCCAGCTGACCGACATCGTCTCCAAAGCATTGCCGTCAGACAGCTATACCCTTCAACACACGCTGTCGAACGGCAAACGCGCCGATTGCCTGATACATCTGCCCAATCCGCCCGGGCCCATCTGCATCGATAGCAAATTTCCTCTCGAGGCCTATGAAGCGCTAAGGCGCGCGACGACGGATTGGGAGCTCAATGAAGCGTCAAAACTGCTTCTGATATCGGTGAAAAAACACATCAAAGACATCGCTGAGAAATACATCCTCGATGGCGAAACAGCAGACGGAGCATTGATGTTTCTGCCCTCAGAGGCGGTTTATGCCGAACTGCACTCGAACTTTCCGGAATTGGTGCGGGATGGGTTTGCAAGCCGCGTCTGGATCGTGTCCCCAACCACCTGCATGGCCACGCTGAACACGATGCGGGCCATCCTGAAGGATGCGCGCATGCGGGAACAGGCCGGGGCCATTCGCAGTGAGCTGAGCAAGCTTTTTGCCGATGTGGAGCGTCTCGGCACACGTGTTGAGAACCTGGATCGGCATTTCAATCAAGCCTCCAAAGACATCGCCGACATTAAGGTCTCAGCAGACAAAGCAGGGCGACGCGCAAAACGGCTTGATAACTTTGACTTCGAAGAACTGGTTCCTGAACCTGAGAGCAAAATCGTGAAGCTGGGCAACGACAGCTAATCCTCGCCCCTGGGGCCCACCGAAATCTTTGAAAGATTTCGGACCGCATTCTTTCAAAGAATGCGCTGCCCGACGCTCAGGTTCTGCAGTGTTTTGCAATTTCGCGGTTGAGAAGCCCGGTTTCGATGAGCAGGCAACGATCACGCGCCTCGTAGTAGTATCCGCGGGCGTACCACATGACGGCACGGTCCATGTTCCCATCTGAGACCAACCATGCACCACGCAAGTATTTCACGGCCCATGTGAGGTTCACGTCGGGATCCAGCAAATCTTCGTTCTTTCCCTGAAACCCCATCCCGCGCGCGGTTGCCGGCAGGATCTGCATCATCCCG
>ERZ1740068.321-NODE-321-length-26413-cov-7.828249_pt1 | contig 26413 bp, 3 predicted proteins | sample MGYA00581735_ERZ1740068 | MGnify/ENA primary metagenome ERZ1740068 (study PRJEB43018, sample SAMN04849740) | marine metagenome | isolation source: floating plastic debris | place: Pacific Ocean | collected 2008-08-30 | study: EMG produced TPA metagenomics assembly...
GAGAGCGTCTCGCACGATACAAACTTGTTCCAGCGTCCTGCGGGGTCGCCCAGACTGGGACCCCACAAAGGAGAGAGCGTCCCGCTCGACCACGTCAAATCGTCCTTGGTTCATCCCACTATCAGCAAAAACCCCGGAAGCTTTACAACAATACAGATTAGCCTTAAAAACCCATCTGGAAGACCCAAAAAATCAAGATGCTCTGAGTTTAGAAGACCTGGCTTATACCTTGGAAAAGCGTAGAAGTCATTTCAACTATCGTGCAGGAGTAACAGCTGATTCGGTATCGGATTTAATTGAAAAACTGGGTGATGACATTGAAATCCTCAAGGCGGAAGACCGTGCAGCACAAAAGACGGTATTTATGTTTCCAGGACAAGGCAGCCAATATGTCAACATGTCTCGTCAGCTCTATGGAAACGAGGCGATTTACCGATCTCTGGTAGATCAGTGTTTGGTGATCGCTGATCGTTACACTGATTTACCCTTGAGGACAGTACTGTTTCCATCGGATGATTCAGCTACGTTGATTCATGAGACAGCATGGACACAAATAGCGCTATTCATTGTAGAGTATTCCATGATGGGGTATTTGCAATTACTGGGAGTTCAACCGGATGCTTGTCTGGGGCATAGCATCGGCGAATTGGTGGCTGCAACATGGGCGGGCGTATTTACGCTCGCAGATGCGATCAGGGTGGTGATGAAAAGGGGCCAATTGATGCAGGCGGCAGCACGCGGGAAGATGCTGGCTGTCAATGCCCCTGAAGGCCTGCTGATCGATCGGATTGATGGAACAAACATTGACATCGCTGTGATCAATGCTGATGACAAAGTGGTGTTGGCAGGTGCAGAAAAGGAATTGTCAAAGCTCAAAGAAGCACTTGAGGCAGAGGGAATTGCATCGGTCTTATTGAATACCTCTCATGCATTTCACTCCAAATCGATGAAATCCGCTGCAAATGCGTTTGAAGACTTCCTGGAAGGCATTGAGATGAAGTCTCCCAATCGTTTGCTGGCCTCCAATTTAAGCGGAGGTCTGGCTGGTGATGAGTTGGCAACGCCTCAATACTGGGGTAAGCAACTGTCCCAAACGGTTCGCTTTGCCGATTGTATCAGCGCTTTAAGTCAATATTTTAATCATCAGGTCAACTTCATAGAAGTAGGGCCTGGGAAAGGGTTGAGTACTTTCGTCCTGGCACATGCGCGATCTGGTAAGCATCAGAAGGTAGGTGCGCTGGCGTTGCTCGCAAAATCGAAGCGTCAAAGACCGTATGGCATTGGCCGCTTCAATGAGGTGTCTACGGAGTTAGCAACCAGAGCGGCACTGTGGTCCATAGGATTACTGGCGGACATCGCGTCTGATGAGTCATTTGTAGATGCCAGTTTATTGACGGGTTTACCAGGCTATCAATTTGAGCAGAAAAGATGCTGGATAGAAAGGAGCCAGAAAAAGACGGTCGTAAAGGAAACGGGCCTGCTATTGCCTCAGGAGCAATGGTTCAACACATCGGTGTGGAGTCAGGTTTGCCGACTGAAGCCCAAGCAGAAAGGACATTTTGCCAATGCCTTGATTTTCATACGTGCTGACCAGGAAGTCCCGGAATTGGCTGGACTGGCGGAGGCCAGTGTCTTGGTCAAACTAGACCATACAGCAGAGCAGATGGAGATTACCGAGGTTGATGAGATATCCTGTTTTACGCTTGATCCCCGACAGTCAGAGCACTTTGAAGCACTACAGCAGCATATCCATCAGCGATCTATGGTTTTTGATGCAGTAATTCATGCTGCTTCAGTAGGTGGTGATTCATCAGATTCAGAGGCTTTAGCATACAGCTTTAAAACCTTATGGTCGATTCAAGAGCAGATATTGCCAAATCTGTCAGCTCAAAACCTGCTGATATTAACCTCCGGTGTGGCACAGATCACAGGAACAGATCCAATCAAAGCGATCAACGGAACGCAGATTGGTTTGCTTAAATACATTGATGCCCGGTTTACCGGGATATCGGTGAAATTGATTGATGTTGGTATTCCGTTTGAAAAGCATCTTCCCCTGCTCAATCATCTCCTCAATATTGATTTACAGCTCTCAGGTGTAACGCCATTAGCGATCAGGTCTGGAAGATTGTGGAAACAGCAGTTTGATACCATCCATATCAGAGAAGATAGCGAACTCAAACTTACGACTGGAGATCAGATACTAGTCGTTGGTGAAACAGTGAGTCAGCCGGTTTTTGATGCTTTGTCCGATGTTTCTTCCGCTGAGTTTGTTTATGTTACCTGGAATGAGCTGTTGGACAACGAAAACCTGTTTGAGGGGCATGTGACGGGCTTGATTATCAACGAAAATCAGCTGAAAGGATCAATGCAGTTCGAATCTAGTGGCGAATTCATGCTGGATCGGTTGGAGTATATCCACCATGTAATTGACCGGCTTTCTTTACAATCTCTGAGTTTTATTGCCTTCCACGCTTCTTTATCTGCATTTTTCAGCACAAATGAAACGCCATCTGAGACTGTCATCGCTGGCTACTTTGATTTACTGACAACTGATGAAACATTGTTAGGGGATACCAGATTGCTTTCAATTGTGACGCCTTCAGCTGATTTGTCAATTGACTATTCGGTAAAGGAGGTTGCTGGGTTATTCGTGACGGCATTGGAACAAGACCTATACCAGCAAGTGATCATCTCTCCGGTTGAGCTGGATGATTTACATACGCTGGTTCTGATGGATACTCCCGATCATCAAACTAATAGTACATTGGTTACTGAAGAAGATTACACGCCGGAGGAATCACTGGCTGTCAATGTCATCGCTGATGTGCTGGGACTGGACGAGCTATCTGTTCATGATGATTTCTTTAGCTTGGGTGGTAACTCCCTGCTGGCCATTCAGGTGGCGCATCGGATCAATGAAAAACTATCTCTGGATGTCAAAGTAGCAGATTTCTTCCAGCATCCGAGTGTCAGAACGCTGTTGGCCAATGCGCAAAACGTTGCACTGGACAAAATTCAGGTGCTACCTGGAAATGTGTCACCACTTTCTTTCTCGCAGGAGCGTCTTTGGTTCATTGAAATGTATGAGCAAGGCACTGACGCTTACCACATGCCATTGATTTTTGAGCTGGTGGAGGGTATAACTATGGAACTGTTTCAGCGAGCGATTCAGGCGGTAGTTACCAGGCATGAGGTCCTGCGAGCAGTCTTCCAAAAAGGAGATGACGCGCAGTGGGAGCAGGTGGTCAAGGATGATCCGATATCTTTTGGTTATCAGGTTTGCGATCAAAAATCCTATGAAACATTGCTGCAACAGGAAATAAGTCGTCCGTTTGATCTCCAATTGGAATATCCGCTTAGGGTTTGCTTTTATGAATTTACTGAAGCTTCCGGCGCTGTCAAGAAGCTCGTACTTGTCATGTTTCATCACATCGCCAGTGATGGCTGGTCGGTAGAAGTCTTTGGGAAAGAACTCTACGAGTACTGCCGTGCCTTCACCTTAGGACAAGACGATTTCCAATTGCCTGACTTACCCGTCCAATATCGGGACTTTGGGGTCTGGCAGCGGAAGCAGCTGACAGGCGATTTCCTCGATCAGCAAGTAGCTTACTGGCAAGATTGCCTGAAGGGTTTCGAAACACTGGAGATTCCCACGGATTATCAGCGTCCTGCACAACAGCGATTTGACGGGGGACTACATACATTTAGTATTACTGAGTCTGTGAGTCAGCAGTTGAGGGATTTGGCAAGAGCTGAAGGCGTTAGCTTGTACAGTGTGTTACTGGCCAGCGTTTCATTGTATTTGGCTAAACTCAGCGGGCAGGAAGATGTCGTGACGGGTAGTCCACATGCGAATCGTGGTCATTTCCAGACCAGTGATTTGATAGGATTCTTTGTGAACACTGTTGTAAATCGCGTTCGGTTAAAACCTGAGGAGAACTTCCGGAACTTGGTCAAAGCAGTGCATCAAGACCAGATTGCTTCTCAGGAATTTCAGTACCTGCCCTTTGAAAAACTGCTTGAGATCCTGGAGGTTGATCGTGATCCGTCGAGACATCCGCTGTTTCAGGTCATGTTTTCCGTACAGGGTTTCGGACATCAGATGATGGGGGACATTGCCAAGTATGCGATACCGCTGGATACCAGCACCTTGCAGGTTGAGAAGTTTGATTTGTCCGTATTTATGGATGACGCGCGGGAAAGCATAAAAGTACAGTTTAGCTATGCAAAGAGTCTGTTCGGTGAGGAAGGTATTTGCCGAATGGCCGATCAGTATTTGACGTTGCTGGATCATGTGATGGCTGATTCTTTAGCGCCTTACAGTCGTGCAAGTTTACTTGACGCATCAGCTACTAAGCTGCTGATAGAAGAGTGGAACGCTACGGCAAGTGAAAACGAGTTTGATGAAAATGTCATAACGCTTTTCGAGCAACAGGTCACCGAAACACCGGATCAGGTAGCGATTGTTTTTGAGGGGCAGAAGTTGACTTATGAGACTTTAAATCAAAAGGCAAATCAGGTAGCCAACCATTTGAGGAGCAACTTCGAAGCCCAGAACGGGCAGCCGATGACCCCTGAAACACTGATTGGCTTGTGTCTGGACAGAAGCACAGAGATGCTAATTGGGATACTGGCGATTTTGAAAGCAGGAGGCGCCTACCTGGCTATTGATCCCACAGCACCAAAAGACAGGATTGCTTTCATGCTGGACGACAGTGAGGTGGATTGGGTGTTGACTCAGCGTAACATCATGAAAAACCTGGGAGATTCCCTGGATGTCAATTGGCTGCCAATCGATCTGGATGAGTCACTGTATCAGGATGAACCAACCGAAAACCTGACGATTGCAATTGATCGCAAATACCTTTTTACGACAATATATACCTCCGGAACTACGGGTAAGCCCAAAGGGGTGTTGATAGAGCATCATACCATTGCCAATACTGTTCATGACCTGATGCCTGTTTACGAGCAGGTTTCGAAGACGACACTTTACACTTCCTATGTATTTGATGTTTCGGTTTTCGAGGTATTCACAAGCTTGTTGACAGGTAGTACGTTACATGTGCTTGCTGACAGCATTAGGTTGAATGTACAGGCACTTTCGGATTATCTGATAGCTGAATCCATCGAATTATGTTATGTGCCGCCAGTGTTACTGAAAGACCTGCCGGTAATAGAATATCCCGATTTAAGGTATCTTTTGTATGCAGGAGAACCATGTGACGCAGTGACGGCAGCAAAATGGTCGGGCAGGGTTGTTTTGTGGAACTACTACGGACCAACGGAGGCTAGTATTTGTGTCTCTAAGGAGATCAAAGAGGCTGAGGTAAACCTTATTGGAAAACCCATCAGGAATACTAAAGCTTATGTGCTGGATCAGTATCTGAACCCTGTACCCGTTGGCGTAGGTGGAGAATTGTACATTGGCGGAGCAGGTGTTGCAAGGGGATACCTGGGAAGACCTGAGTTGACTGCTGAGCGTTTTCTCAAGGACCCATTTGCCACCGAAAAGGATCAGGAACAGGGATATGATCGGATGTATAAGACTGGTGATTTGGTTCGCTGGCTGTCTGATGGAAATCTGGAATACCTCGGAAGAAATGACGATCAGGTGAAGATCCGGGGTTACCGTATAGAATTGGGAGAGGTGGAAACCGCGATGCTTGCCTTAGACAGTGTTGCACAGGCGGCTATCCACGTCAAAGAACGAGAGGGAATCAAATACCTGGTAGCATACTATGTCCCCGCGGTTGGTTTTCCATCCATTCAACCAGATGACTTACATCAGCAACTTGCTAAAATGCTTGCTGAGTACATGATTCCTTCCGCATTTGTGCAGTTGACACATTTCCCGATGACCGTGAATGGAAAACTGGACAAAAGAGCGCTTCCGGAACCTGATTTTGTTAGTCTGGAAAGTTATCTGGCTCCTGAAACGGAACAGGAAAAAGCCATGTGTGACCTATGGGCAACTGTATTAGGTCTTCAGCGTGTTGGTATGAGTGATCATTTCTTCAGAATTGGAGGTAATTCTATTCTGGCCATGCGGTTGACGCATTTCATCAATGAGGAGATGCAGCTGGATGTGAATGTCGCCGATGTTTTTCAATACCCAACGGTGACCAGGTTACTGGCCAACAGCACTGTATCGACGAAAGACCTGATTCCCAAAACCGATCTGCGACATGTGCCATTGACAGCGTCTCAGCTGCGCTTGTGGTTCATAGAATTGTATGAGGGTGGTACCAATGCGTATCATATTCCATGGTTATTAGAATTGAGCCCGGCCATTGATCAAGAGGCATTTGAGCGAGCGGTACAGTCCATTGTTAGAAGACATGAAGTCCTTAGAAGCACCATCTTTGAGGAAGAAGACAAACGATGGAAGCAGCAAGTGCAAGCCAGTGATCTGAAGTTTGCGCGTCATCACTGCACATCGGCTGATTATCCGTCGCTCATCGATAAGGAGATGAATCGTCCGTTTGACCTGAGGGCTGAGTATCCTGTCAGAGTTAGTTTTTATCACCTAGATGAAGGTACTGACTCACCGAAAATCATGGCTTTGGTACTATTCCATCACATAGCGAGTGACGGTTGGTCTCTGGATGTTTTTGCGCAAGAACTGAAAGACTTTTATCAGGCTTATTCATCAGCAAACGATGATTTCAGTTTGCCTGAATTACCCATTCAGTACAAAGATTTTGCGGCGTGGCAACATGCTCAATTTGAAGGTAAGGCATTTTCGTCGCAGCTCACCTACTGGACGGATCGATTGGCAGGCTTTGAAAACTTATCACTACCAACAGACTTTGATCGTCCTTCCGAACAGAATTTCAGTGGTAAAGTACACGATTTTCAAATTCCTGAGCAGCTCAGTAACCAACTTCGGGACCTCTCGCAACGGGAAGGTGTTACACTGAACAGTATCTTGCTGGCAGCGGTGTCAATTTGGTTGGGTAAATATGCTAGTCAGGAGGACATTGTGACGGGAAGTCCACACGCCAACCGGGATCATCATCAAACGAGCGGTTTGATTGGGTTTTTCATCAATACGCTGGTCAATCGGGTGCAGTTAGCCGGAGATCAAAGTTTCAACGAACTAATTCATCAGGTGCAGGCTGACCAAATGGAGGCAAGACTGCATCATGAACTACCATTTGAGCAGTTGCTGGAGCATTTGGATGTAACACGGGATGCTTCACGGGCACCGCTGTTTCAGGTACTTTTTGTCTTGCAAAGTTTTGGAAAATCACAGATGGCCGAATTGTCTGAATTCATCAAGCCTGTGGACCTTTCAGATATTTATCGTGTCGAGAAATTCGACTTGTCGGTCTTCATGGACGATAGCGAGGAGGAGATCCAGGTACAGTTGAGTTATGCGACAAGTTTGTATACTTCGCAGACCATTGAGACGATGTCCCGTCAATTCATCACACTGCTCGAAAGGTTATTGGAAGACGTAGCGGTTGCTTACAGTTCACATAGCTTATTGGATGAATCCACATTTGATCAATTGGTGCATCAATGGAATGAGACAGATCCACCATTTCAAGAGGATGTGACGCTGGTTTCTCTGTTCAATCAGCAGCTTGACACACACTTCGATCGGGTAGCTTTGGTTTCTGAAGACCAACAGTTGACTTATCAGGAACTGGATGATCGAAGTAATCAGCTGGCGCATGAGATCTTCGTGCAATATGGTGGCGATGTGCCGGCCAACACCATGATTGCGATCAGCATTGAACGTGGTTTGGAGATGGTGATCGGTATCCTTGGAATTTTGAAGTCAGGAGCTGCCTATGTGCCCATTGACCCCAATTATCCCAAAGAACGGATTGATTTTATTCTGGAAGATACGGATGCTGAACTGATCTTGACTTCGCAAAAAGTGGGTGAAGGCCAACTGGCTCATTTAGACCTGCAACGAATGCTATGCATTGATTTGGATGCGGCATTTTATCAAAACCAGACTGCTGCCAGCCTTGAAACAGGTGTCAGGGAAGACTCACTGGCTTATGTGATTTATACTTCAGGAACCACTGGTAAGCCCAAAGGTGTGATGGTGCAGCACAATGCAATCTGTAACACGATTCAGTCCATCATGTTATTGTATGGTCAGTATACGCAGATATCTTTCTACACGGCTTTCGTTTTTGATGTGTCAGTCTCTGAAATTTTTGGTACACTGGCGACGGGTAACTGTTTACATGTCTTGTCAGATGAGGTGAAGAGCGATGCAAATATTTTGGCTAACTATGTTCAGGAGCATCAAATCGGTTTGCTCTACGTGCCACCGGTCATGCTGAGTCAGTTACCGAAGGATGAATATCCTGAGTTGCAGGCAGTGCTCTATGCAGGTGAGCCCTGCGCGCGGGAAACCGTCAATTATTGGGCTTCTAAAGTGGCATTGTACAATTTTTACGGACCTACGGAAACCAGTGTCTATGCTACTTACAAGCGAATGTTTGGGGGTGATGCGACACAAATCGGGAAACCACTTGCCAACACACAAGCCTATGTATTGGATCAGTATATGAATCCGGTACCAGTTGGTGTAACGGGAGAACTTTACCTGGGCGGATCAGGTGTCACGATGGGTTACCTGAATCGGGGAGATTTGACCGCATCGCGTTTTGTAGACAACCCTTTTGCTACCAGGAACAACAAGAAAGAGGCTCGGAACCGACTTTACAGAACCGGAGACCTTGTCCGTTGGCTTCCTGATGGCAACATCGAATACCTGGGGCGAAATGATGACCAGGTCAAGGTCCGTGGTTACCGAATTGAGTTGGGCGAGGTGGAAGCCGCACTTTCCGGCGTTGCAGGTGTCGAACAATCTTGTGTGCTGGTGAAGGAAAGGAAGGGGAATAAAACACTGGTGGGATACTATATAGCCGTTCCGGGATACCCCGAATTTGATGAGGAGCAAATAGAAGTTGCGCTGGCTGAAACCTTGCCGGCGTACATGATTCCAAGTACTTTCGTTCAGATGGATCAGTTCCCTGTGACCGTCAGTGGTAAACTGGATAAAAGAGCGCTGCCCGATCCGGAAGCTACTTTGATTGCCACTTTTATTGCGCCGGAGACTGATCTGGAACGAACATTGTGCTCCCTGTGGGCAGATGTCCTTGGACTTAAACAAGTAGGTGTCACAGACCATTTCTTCCGTATTGGCGGTGATTCCATTATCAGCATTCAACTTTCAGGACGCATTCGTGACCTTGGTTACCCTTGCCAGGTGAAAGACTTGTTTACTTATCCAACCGTGCAGAGTCTCGCGAAACATTTAGCTACTTCCACCACTGAAGTAAACGTTTTACGAGAGGGTGGCGAACTGACAGGAAGCTTTGGATTGCTGCCTGTTCAGCAATGGTTTTTCAAACAGGTGGATCATGGTTTGTTTACAGCGCCTTCGCATTGGAATCAGAGCTTTTTGATCCAGGTGCCTGAATTGGATATCGCCAGATTGGAACAGTCACTTGATGAGTTAGTTGCCTTTCATGACATGTTCCGTGTGGCTTTTGTGGATGGGCAGCAAATCTATAAACCTACGTTTACACTTGATAGCTTACCCAGCCTTCATGTAACAGGTCATTCCCATGCAATGATTCAAAAGACTTTAACGGAGTGGCAAGCTGGGTTTTCATTGGCCAAGGGAAGTCCGCTGTTTCGTTTCGGTTACTTACATGGTTATGAAGATGGTAGTGCACGCGTGTTCATGGCACTCCATCACCTCATTGTAGATGCAGTCAGCTGGAGATTGCTGGCCGCTGATTTGAAGAAACTGTATGAGGGTGAGTCGCTCCCTGAGAAAGGGAGTAGTTACCGTCAGTGGGTAGATCGTATTCAGCACTATCCTTCTCTCTATCCGGGTGAAGCGGCCTGGTGGGCCAATCAATTGCCAACAGATTCAATTTACGATGGATTGGCATCTGGACCGGAAAGATTGACACATGAATTAACATTCGGTAGGGAAGAAACCAGATCGCTGTTGCAGGATTGTGCTGTTGCCTATCACACGGAAGTGAACGATTTGCTGATTACTGCGATGTTTCAGGCATTGTCCGGACTAACGAATCATCAAACGGTTGCAATGACCCTGGAAGGCCACGGTCGGGAATTGCTTTTCGAGGAAATTGACCATAGTCATACGCTGGGTTGGTTCACGACGATTTTCCCAGTCAAGTTGGGTATGACAAGTAATCTATCTACGGATCTGGTAAATGTCAAAGAATACCTGCGTCAGATTCCCAACAAAGGATTGGGTTTTGGTGCTTTTGCAACAAGTGAGGACAATACAGTCGACTTCAATGCGTTGCCTCCGGTTACCTTCAATTACCTGGGCCAATTTGATAGCACTTCAACTGGCGATTGGCAAGTGCTGACGGAGCCCAGTGGGCAGTCAATGTCTCTTGCCAATAAAGATCGGAATCTACTCAATATCAATGGTTGGGTTGCGGATGGTGTCTTGCAATTCCATATTTCCTCTGGTCTTACACCTGAGTCGACTGAACGATTTGCCAATCTGTTCCGCTCTTCGCTCAATGCAGTGATCATTCATTGTGAAACAAGCATTCGGGAAATGGGGAGTTGGTTTACGCCGAGCGACTTTCAATATGCGACCATTAGCACGGAGTTATTGGATCAACTGCAACGGGATGCCTTGTCCCGGGATAACCGAATCACAGCAATTTATGCTGCTTCAAGTTTGCAGCAGGGCTTTATCTACCATGCCATCAGCGAACCAGAAGACGATGCCTATCGGGTGCAGGTATTGTATGATTATGCTACATCGCTGGATATTGAGACTTATCTCAAGGCCTGGAAAAAATGCATGGAAGCCTATCCAACGCTCCGGATGGCATTTGATTGGACAGAGGAGGTGCTTCAGGTTGTCTATGAAATAGGGGTGTTGCACGTGCAACAACACGATGTCAGTGGTTTACCTACTCAAGAGGAGAAAGATCAGCGGATTCTGGAAATACAGCAAGAAGATAGAGGTCAAGCCTTCGACCTGAATCAACCTTCGCTGTTTCGATTACACCTCATCAAGCAAAGTGAAGCGCATTTCACACTATTGAAGAGTGAACACCACAGTATTTCCGACGGTTGGAGTGGGCCAGTCTTACTGGATCAGGTTCATCGATGTTATGACCAACTGATGAGTCACCAGGTTGTACAACTGAAGCATGACACGGCTTACCTGGAAGCGCAAGAGTATATTCATCACCATAAAACAGCTGTAGCAAACTACTGGTCAGCGCATCTGGCAAGTGTGGAATCGGCCAATGAAATAACTGCGCTGCTAGATGCAGGAAGTAGCATAGATACTCAGCGAAAAATTGCGCAACCGAAGGCCGCGCAGTTGCAGCTGAGTGGAACGGAATATGAGCAACTCAAGTCATTTGCGAAGCGGGAAGGGGTCACAATCAATACCGTGGTTCAATTCATCTGGCACAAAATGCTGCAGGTATACAGTGGCAGTCAACAAACCGTAGTAGGGACCACCATCTCTGGTCGTGACTTGCCGGTTGCTGATATTGGCAGCAGCGTTGGGTTGTACATCAATACGCTACCGCTATTGATCGATTGGGACAATGAAGCGACAATTGCTCAGCAACTACATCAAATCCAGGAACGTCTCACAGCCATGAATACGCATAGCTATGCAGACCTGGCGAAAATGCAAAAGGGAGCTGAACGCCTGTTTCATAGCTTGCTGGTATTTGAGAATTTCCCGTCTCCGCTGCCGGATGAAGATTCAGTGGCAGCTAAAGTAAGCTTCCGAAGTGCCGTTGAAAAGGTAGATTACCCATTGAGCATCATCGCCTATGAACATGAAAAGGCATTGCATCTTTCGTTGCGATATGATGGTGAGTTGCTGGCCGATGCCAAAGCTGCTGAACACATTCAGACGCTGAACCATCTGATCGGTGAGGTAGTCACCAAGCCAGCAATGAGGCACCATGACATTTGTTTGCTGAGGGGGGAGCAATACCAGGAAATTGTCCATGACTGGAATCAGGTGCAGGTGAAAATTTCTGCAGTCCAATCGATTGATGAGGTATTTGAGGAACAGGTACTTCAAACGCCTGATAACACAGCCCTTGTTTTTGAGGGAGCGGAGCTGACCTACCGGGAGCTTAATGAAAAGAGTAATCAGCTTGCCAGCTACCTCCGGTTACAGCATCAGGAGAGAGTGGGGACTGCATTGGCGAGTGACACAGCAATTGTTCTGTGCATGGAACGCAGTTCGGAAATGGTGGTGGCAATATTGGCGGTATTGAAAGCCGGTGGTGCCTATGTACCAACTGACCCATCGTATCCGCAACAGCGCATTGACTACATCCTTGAAGATACTAAAGCGCCGCTCATTGTGACACAGCGTTCTGTTGCTGAAACGGCCATCGAACTGCCTGAGGAGCGCCTGGTATTTGCAGATCTTGGAGAGTCCCTGTATCAGGATGCGTCCACGGAAAATTTAGATCATGTAGCAGGCCCTCATGACTTAGCCTACATCATCTATACATCGGGGACCACCGGAACGCCTAAAGGGGTAATGGTGGAGCATTACCATGCAGTGAGGCTCTTCAAAGCTTCTGAATCGCTGTTTGGGTTCAATGATCAGGACGTTTGGACACTGTTCCACGCCTATGTATTTGACTTCAGTGTCTGGGAACTGTGGGGTGCGTTGTTTTATGGTGGTAAACTGGTGATACCTTCCAAATCAGTCACCCGGGATACGGAGGCCTTCTGTCAGTTGTGTTCAGAACTGGGGGTAACGGTTTTGAATCAAACACCTTCTGCCTTCTACCAATTCGCCGACATGGCGGCACACCTGACTCAAGAGCTTTCTTTCAGTCTCAGGTACATCATTTTTGGTGGAGAGGCCCTCAATGCCAGGAACCTGAGGAGTTGGTGGAATGTGCAAAAGGATCAGCAACTATCCACGAAGCTCATCAACATGTATGGGATCACGGAGACGACTGTTCACGTGACCTACAAAGAGATTACAGAAGACGAGCTGGTGGCTTCCAATATCGGTAAACCGCTACCGGACCTGACTGCCTACCTGCTCGATGAGCACGGCCTTCCGGTGCCAATTGGTGTTACAGGAGAACTCTATATTGGTGGAGCGGGTGTCGCACGAGGGTATCTCAATCGGGAGGAGCTGACACAGGAACGTTTCATCGATAATCCATTTACAGACACGTCAGAAAAGGAGTTTGCCAGACTTTACAGGGCAGGAGATGTCGCGCGATGGCTACCGGACGGTAACCTGGAATACATTGGCAGAAATGATGATCAGGTGAAGATTCGGGGTTTCCGGATAGAGTTGGGAGAGATTGAGTCTGCTTTGAGTGCGGTTGATGGTGTCTCGCAGAGTTGTATCATGGTAAAAGAACGTACCGTGGATGGGAGTAAGATCAAATCGCTGGTAGGCTATTATGTGACAGAAAAAGGCAGTAGCGAGACGAACATGGACCAAATCAAACAAGCCCTTTCTTTTGCACTGCCCGAGTACATGGTGCCCGCTCATTTGGTTGAGATGGATGACTTTCCGTTGACCATCAATGGTAAGCTGGATAAAAAGGCATTGCCAGATCCTGAGATCAACAGTGAGACAGCCTATGTAGCGCCTGAGACAGTACTGGAACAACAGGCAGCTGTCATCTGGCAAGAGGTCCTTGGTCTGGAACAAGTAGGTGTTACGGACGACTTCTTCAGTATCGGTGGCGATTCTATTTTGAGTATTCGCATTGTCTCCAGAATGAAGGCCATGGGAATCGGGGTGGGTGTCAAAGAACTCTTCCAATACCGAACCATTCAGGATATTTTGTTGAATTGTGCAGATGAACAGGTGAGTGAAACATTGGCCTATGAGCCATTCTCACTTATTACTGCTGAGCTGAAGTTGCGAATCAATGAGTTACATGACACATCTGGTGAATTGGTGGACGCCTATCCAGCGAGTTACTTACAATCAGGTATGGTCATCGAATCATCACTCGATCCCGATGCCTATCATGATGTATTCTCTTATCGGATTGCTGCCGGGTTTGATGCTGAATCATTCGGTGAAATCTGGTCGCAGCTGGTCCGGAAGCAGGAACAACTTCGCTCCAGTATGCGGGTCATTGAGGATCAGTATTTGAATCTCATCTATGCGGATGCGTCGGTCTCTGAGAAGATCAGGGTATACGAATCAGGTGAACACGTAGAGGCAATTGTGAAGGAGGAGAAAAACAAAGAGTTTGATTTGTCTGCTCCAGGTCTGTTCCGTTTACTGATCTTACAGGAAGCTGATCATGACGAGTTTTTACTGATCTTTTCCTTCCATCATGCCATCACGGATGGCTGGAGCGTGGCATCTTTAATTGCGGAGTTTGTGGATGCTTATGTCAACCATCAACCGATTCAGTTGACTACAAACCCAATCGCTTATGGTCAGTTCATTGCTAAGGAACGGCAAGCGCTGAATGATCCTGCTTATTCGGACTTTTGGAAAGATTACCTGTCGGATTTTGAGCCCGATGACCGACCCATCAAAGCCGATCCTGATGCCACAGAAATGGCGTTGCTTCACACAGCACTCGATGAGGAGGTAGGGCATGGAATTATTCAGTTAGCCAATCAGCTACAGGTTTCTCCTGATATCATTTTCCTGGGCACTTACCATTTGTTACTGTCCAGCTTTCTGAGTGCTAACGATTTGGCCATTGGTGTAGTCGTCAACAATCGACTGGAAGAAGAAGGTGGGGAAGATGTGTTTGGCCTGCACCTCAATACCATTCCATTCCGCTTTCAAAACAAGGACCTGTCGGTATCAGCGAAGGAGTACCTGTCCAGGTTGTTTGAGGAAAAACTAGCGCTCAATGCGCACAAGCTCTATCCTTACGCGAAGATCAAATCGGATTTGCAGCATCAGCAGGATTTGTATCAATGTACCTTCAACTATGTTCACTTCCATGTCATAGAAGAAAGTCACTCCACAGGCGCAGTCACTGGTGCTTATTCCCATGAAAAGACCAATATTCCGCTGGTTTTGAATGTGCAACGCACTGCAGATAAGTTTGCCATGGGTGTCATGAGTGCCCCGCAATTCATTGATCGCTCTGTGTCACAGAGCTTGCTTGACGGGTTGCAAACACTCTTGAAACAGATTGTTGCTGACGTTGAGAAACCGCTGGGTATGTATCAACTTCTTTCGGCAGATCAGTACAGGCAAATCATTGATGATTGGAATATGACCGAAGTTGACCGATCTGACAACTACATAGTGCATGGCCTGTTGGAGGAACAGGTGGAATTGAATCCTGATGGGGTGGCACTGGTATTCGAAAGAGAGGAATTAACTTATTACGATTTCAACGAACGATGTAACCAACTGGCAAGGTACATTCGATCTGAGTATCAAAGCAGATACAATGCGTTACTGAGGCCTGACACACTCATCGCATTGTGCATGGACCGGGGAATGGAAATGGTCATCGGCATGATGGCGATTCTCAAAGCAGGTGGTGCTTATATACCCATCGATCCGGTTTATCCGGATGAACGGATTGATTTTGTATTGGACGATACGAAAGCACAGTTGGTACTGACGGACAAAAAGCTTTATGAAGGCAAATTGTCTCGTTTGTCAAAGGAAAGAGTCATTGCAATTGATCCGAAGTCTCCTGTTTACCAGAATGAGTCATCAGCTAACCTGGAATTGGAGCAGGATCTCAACAGCCTTGCTTATGTGATCTATACTTCCGGGACAACCGGCAAGCCCAAAGGAACCATGATATCGCATGCGTCGGCGGTACACATGGCAAAGAATGTCAGGAGTCAATTGACTGAGTATCCCATGAAACGCTACCTGCAATATGCTTCTGTTGTGTTTGATGCATCGGTCATGGAGACGTTTACGGCATTGCTACACGGCGCGACTTTATACATCGCCAGTGTAAGAGAACGCGAAGAGGGTGCACAATTGGAATCATTGATCGAAGAAAATCAGATCGATACTGCCCTTTTACCGCCTGTGTTGCTAGGAACCTTGTCGCAGGAGCCATTGCAATCCCTGAAGAACTTATTTGTGGGTGGAGAGGCCTGTCCGGCAGAAGTAGTCAATCAATGGCAAATAGATCGTGCGATGATAAATGCATACGGTCCCACGGAGATTACCGTTTGTGCGACCATGCATACCTATCAAAATGGTGATTTAGCTACTAACGTTGGAAAACCTCTGCCTAATACCAAAGTGTATGTGTTGGATTATGAGTTGTCGCCGGTTCCAATAGGCGTGACAGGTGAACTATACATTGGGGGTGCAGGAGTAGCCAGAGGTTATCTGAACAGAATAGCACTTACAAAAGAACGTTTCATTGAGAACCCATTTGCTAGTGAAGCCGATCGGGTCAAAGGTTGGGACCGACTGTACAAAACAGGTGATTTGGTACGCTGGCTGCCGAATGGTGATTTGGATTATATTGGCCGCAATGATGCACAGGTGAAAATTCGCGGTTACCGGATTGAACTTGGCGAGGTAGAAGCGGCTTTGGCCAATGTGCCAGGCGTGAGTCAATCTTGTGTGTTGGTTAAAGAACGAGCTGGGAACAAGTACCTGGTGGGTTATTATGTGCAGACAGAAGGTGCTACTGTCACCGATGAGTTGTTGCTGTCATCCATGTCAGATTCATTGCCCTCTTACATGGTTCCGGGTGCTTTCGTAGCATTGGAATATTTCCCGATGACCGTTAGTGGGAAGTTGGACAAACGAGCGCTGCCGGATCCGGGATTCAATACAACCGATACTTATGTGGCGCCCGATAACGCTTTGGAAAAAGCGCTGTGTGACACATGGGCCAAAGTATTAGGCCTTGACCGCATTGGTGTGACGGATCATTTCTTTAGAATAGGAGGGGACTCTATCGTCAGCATCCAGCTGTCTGGTCGAATCCGTGACCTGGGATACCCATGTCAGGTGAAGGATGTCTTCAATTACCCTACAGTGAGGGCACTGGCAGCACATTTAGCTTCTGCTACTACGGTGGATACGACTTTACGAGAGGAGGGAGTACTTACGGGCAGTTTCGATTACCTGCCTATCCAGCAATGGTTCTTTGAACAGGTTGAAACTGGTTTGTTTGAGCAGCCACCTCACTGGAATCAGAGCTTTTTGATGCGTGTGCCGGCACTTGAATTGCCGCAGTTGGAAACAGCACTCAATGAACTGGTCGCTTATCATGATCTCTTCAGAGCTGTCTTCAGGAATGGACAGCAAAGTTATCAGCCGTCGATCGGGATTGGCGAGGTAAGGACCCTGGATGTTTCCTCGCTGCCTCAGGAGACTATTCAGAAAACGCTTACCACATGGCAATCGGGATTCTCATTGGAAGACGGAAGTCCTTTGTTCTGTTTCGGTTATCTCTACGGATACAACGATGGTGGTGCGCGTGTTTTCATGGCACTGCATCACCTCATTGTTGATGCGGTGAGTTGGCGTTTGCTGGCGGGTGATTTGCAGCGGTTGTATGATGGAGGTTCTCTGCCGAAAAAAGGGAGTAGTTATCGACAATGGGTTAGACAAATTAAAAACTATCCGAATGAATTCCGGGAGGAAGCAATCTATTGGCACGAGCAGCTGACTGCAAATGATATTTATGAAGCATTACCTCATGGAACTGGAAGTTTCATTAAGGAAGTGGCGCTTACTGCCGATGACACCACTGCCTTACTACAAGAATGTCCCTCGGCATATCACACTGAGGTCAATGACTTGTTAGTCACCGCCATGTTTCATGCTTTGTCCGATTTGACAAGTAGCGACACCGTATCCATGACAATGGAAGGCCATGGCAGGGAGTTGGTGTTTGAGGAAATTGATCACAGCCGAACACTGGGTTGGTTTACAACTGTTTACCCAGTCAAGCTGGGCATTACGGGTAGTCTTGATAAAGATCTGATAAGCGTCAAAGAATACCTGCGCAGTATTCCTAATAAGGGGCTTGGTTTTGGTGCTTTTGCCGTGGCGGAGGAGACTGATTTTGGCTTTGATGCCTTGCCACGGGTGAGCTTTAATTACCTGGGGCAGTTTGATGCTTCTTCAGATGAAGACTGGCAGATAGTGGTGGAAAACAGTGGTGAGTCAATGTCCACGGTCAACAAAGACCGTAATTTGCTCAATGTCAATGGATGGGTGTTTGATGGGGCGCTACACTTTTCAATCGCTTCTGATCTTACAGCCGACCTGACGAATCAGTTTGTGACGTCTTTGCAAATGAGATTGCTTGCGGTGATCCAACATTGCCAACGGCAGATCAGCGAAAGGAGCAACTGGTTTACACCAAGTGATTTTGACAGTGTGTCTGTCAGTGTCGATTTGTTGAACCATCTCCAAGCACAGGCATTGCTGATGAATAATCGAATCATAGATATTTATCCTGCCAGTAGCCTGCAGCAGAGCTTTGTTTATCATGCCATCAGTCAGCCACAAGATGATGGTTATCGGGTGCAGGTGTTGTATGATTATCCGGTGCGGTTGGATGTAAAAGCTTACCTGAATGCATGGGAGGCTTGCATCGAAGAATATGCGATTCTGCGAACCGCCTTCAACTGGGAAGAGGAGTTTCTGCAGGTCATCTATGAAACAGGGGTGTTGCGACATGAAGCACTTGATATCAGTCACCTGACAACGCAAGCGGAGAAGGATGCGCGAATCATTGAATTGCAGGAAGCGGATCGCGAAGTGCCTTTTGATTGCGCACAGCCGACACTGCTACGATTGCTGATCATTAAGCAAAGTGACGAGCTTTATACTATTCTGGAAAGTAAGCATCACAGTATCATGGACGGCTGGAGCAGGCCTGTTTTGCTCAACCGATTACATACGCATTACGAATCCCTGACAACGGAACAGTCGGTATCGCTCAAGCCGGACTTTTCTTATCCCAAAGCGCAGCGATACATCGCACAGCATAAGTCGGAGGCGATGGATTATTGGCAGGAGCGGATTTCATTGGTAGAAGCGGTCAATGACATCAATAGCTTGCTGGATAAACCCCTTGATTCAGATCCACATAGGGTGTTTGATAATCCTCAATTCCTGGAACTCAAGATTGAAGGGACGCTTTACCATGAGCTTCGTGCGTTTGTCTTGCAGGAAGGAATCACGGTCAACACCGTGTTACAGTTTGCATGGCATAAGCTGTTACAGGTATATAGTGGCCAGCCGGTCAGTGTAGTTGGGACAACGGTTTCCGGTAGAGGAATTCCTGTCGAAGGCATTGAGTTAAGTGTGGGGATGTTCATCAATACCCTGCCGTTGATCATTGATTGGGATCATCAAGATCGCATGGTCGACCAACTCCATCGCATCCATGCAGGGCTGACAGACATGAATAATTACAGTTTTGCGGATCTCTCTGCGCTGCAGCGGGAAGGACAACGACTGTTTCATAGCTTTGTCGTCTTTGAAAACTACCCGATGTCAGCGGAAGACGATGGCAGCATTGGCAGTAAAGTCAGTATAAGAGGTTCTGTAGAGAAAGCGAATTTTCCCATGAGCATCATCGCCTATGAGCAGGAAAGTAGTTTGTACCTCGCTTTCCAATACGATGGAGATTATCTCAGTGAGGAGAAAGCCCGAAGTCATATCCGCTCGCTGGAATACCTTTTCAGTACAGTCATTCAGTCACCGGAGCTTGGTCATCATGAACTGTGTTTATTGCGCAAGGAAGATTATCAGAAAGTGGTCTATGATTGGAATGAAACCAATATGGTCACCGGAATTCCTTATACCATCCATGACGCCTTTGAAAAACAGGTGCTGTTACATGGAAATCAGGTGGCAGTGGTATATGGTGGTGAGTCATTGACTTATCAGCAGTTGAATGCTAAGAGTAATCAGCTTGCTCGTTACATCAAAGCACTGCATCAGGATAAAACAGGGAAAAACTGGCAACCGGAAACGTTGGTTCCGCTCTTGCTGGATCGTAGCTTGGAAATGATCGTGGCCATGTTGGCCGTGATGAAAGCAGGAGGTGCCTACGTTCCCATAGACCCGAACTACCCTCAGCAACGCATCGACTTTGTGCTGGAAGATACCAATGCTGCGGTGGTACTAACGCAAAAGCGAGTACTGGAAAATAGTGCAGTGGATGCTGATGACGAACGGTTTTCGCCAGTAGATTTGTCGGAATCGTTTTATGAGGAGTACAATTTTGAAAACCTGGAGCGCCAACAAGCTTTACAAAGCCTGGCCTATGTCATCTACACTTCTGGTACTACGGGTAAGCCCAAAGGAACGCTGGTGCCACATCGTGGTGTCGTCAACCTGATGCATGGTTTGATCAAAGCTTATGATATCCAGCCTGGAGAGCGTTTTGCGCTATTTGCCAACTATGTCTTTGATGCCTCTGTTGAACAAATATTCCTGGCTTTACTGTCTGGAGGAAGCGTTTATGTCCTGGATCATACAGACATCATGGATCCTGTTGCTTTTGGAGATTTTGTCACCAATCACCAGATTACCCATCTGGATGCTACGCCTTCTTATCTGAGTGCTGTAGACCCTGCGTCGCTTAGTAGTTTGCATCGTGTGACGTTTGGCGGGGAGTACTTATCAGAAAGCTTGTTTGACCGATTCAAACAACATATCCCGGTGGTGGTCAATACTTACGGGCCAACGGAAGCGACAGTGACGTCATTGATCTCTATCAATTCCCACTTACTCAATACCACGGCACTGCCTAATATCAAAGCCTATGTGCTGGATAGCAATGGGCTTCCGGTTCCTGTTGGTGTGGCGGGTGAGTTACATCTAGCAGGTGCTGGTGTGACACGGGGTTATCTGCACAGAGAAGACCTGACCGCTGCTTCTTTTATCCATAACCCATTCGCCACAGTGAAAGATGTCGCTAATGGCTACACCCGATTGTATAAAACAGGTGATCTGGTGCGATGGCTGGAAGACGGTAGCATGGAATACATAGGCAGAAACGACGATCAGGTCAAGGTACGGGGTTATCGTATAGAACTGGGTGAGGTGGAAGCAGCGCTATCCTCCATTCCTGGTATCAATCAGTCCTGTGTGTTGGTCAAGTCGCATGAAGGCAGCAAATACCTTGTAGGCTATTACAGTCTGGAACAGCGGCTGGCTACACTTGAAGAACAAGTACTCGTTGCCGAATTATCTGACCGGTTGCCGGAGTACATGGTGCCGCCTGCATTGGTCAAAGTGGATCACTTCCAGCTGACAGTCAATGGAAAACTGGACAAACGTGCGCTGCCTGAACCGGGACTGATAGGTCAGTCATCCTACGTTGCACCGGTCAATAAAACGGAGCAAGTACTGGCAGGTTTATGGACTGCGCTGCTAAAGACCGATCAGGTGGGTGTGAAGGATCATTTCTTCCGTATGGGAGGTGATTCCATCCTGGCCATGCGGCTGTCACAGCAGATCGCCAGGCACTTTGATACGCGTCTCAGCGTACAGTTGCTGTTTCAATACCCCACAATCCGACAATTGGCTAACCACCTGAGGCTGACAAAAGAAGATGAAACACACACCAATCTTATTCGCGTGGGAGAAGGTCCGGCAGGAAACAAAAGGCTGATACTGGTGCCAGGAGCAGGTGCCAGTGTTGCCTCCTTCTATGAGTTGGCCAATCGGCTGGCAGGTGTCTGGGATGTCTATGGGCTACAACCATTTGGTTTAGAGGATAACGACCCTAAACCCCAAAGTGTGGAGGAAATCGCGGCACAATACATTGCTGACTTAAAGGCTAACGGTAACACGGAGCCCTACACGCTGGGAGGCTTCTCCTTCGGTGCGAACGTCATCTATGAGATGGCCATCCAGTTACAGCAACAAGGCCTTCAGGTAGATGCGCTGTACATTTTCGATGGTGTGCCGTTCTTCCCCAGAGAGCTAGTCACCGCGGCTACCGGGGAGGCAGGCACTTTTACAGACAAGGTCCTTGACGCCTTGCAGGTACTCCACGGACAGCGCCCAGATGGGTTGACGACTCAACTCGACCATTTACCGGAACAGGCGCAGGTCAGCGAGTTGTACCAGCACCTCACTACGAATACGCTCTTGCAAACCGACGAAGTCAGTTTTACCAGGCAATTGTCGCTTTTCATGCAGCAGGTAGAGATGTCACAAGTATATTATCCAAAGCATGAGGACAAGCTCAGCTGCCCCGTTCATCTTTTCCGCTGCCAGGTCAATGGCCTCAATCTTCGGGAAGACTACGGGTGGCGTGATGTAACGACCAGCCCTGTGCAGATTTATTATCTGGGAAGCAGTCATATGGATTTACTGAAGGCGCCTTCGGTCAATCACATTGCTCGGTTGATGAAAGGTAGTGCAGTAAAAGGGGGGATGAGTTGAATCACCCCTTCTTTCTCCACCAATACCCACCGGCAACCAGTGCCAGCAACAATCCACTCATCCACCAGTACCAGGCAATGCCTTGCGGAAGCGGTATCGGGCTGGGATCTCCGATCTGTACGAAGGCGGCCCAGTAGTAGGGGTCTGCGATGGCAACGTCATTTTCCCGTATCAGCTGTAGTTTGGCTTTGTGCAATGCTTTGTCTTTGCGCATCCCTGCAGAAAGGTTGCGATAAAAGTTTTTCATCAGCTCAGCCGTGAATTTATCGTTTACCTCCCAGTGACTCATGACCACACTTTTTGCGCCACTATAAGTAAATGCCCTCGCAAGACTCATGGCCCCTTCACCGCCAATCAGTTTGCCATAGCCAGTATTACAGGCACTGAGGGTTACCAGGTCGGCATTGAGTTGCATTTTGAAGATTTCGAAGGCATGTAACGTCCCATCCTGCAGGGTGTCTCCGTTGTCCTGTAACATGATCTTTGAGTTCAAGGGGTCTTCCTCATCTACAAAGGCATGTGTCGCCAGGTGAATGATACGGGCATTACTGGCTTTACCTTTAAATGAAGTTTCAGAGTTGGTAACCAGCTCGGGACGTTCGTTTTTCGTGATAAGCTGCGTAATCTGATCCACTTCTGCTACGTTCCATTTCAGTGGGGTAATGTCACCTCTTCTGAGGTATTGCTCAGGGAGATCCTGGGTAACCGATTGAAAAGTAGGCGCAAAGCCGAGGAATAAGTTTTTGGGTTTGCTGTGTTGGGTGTACTGTTGATTTTGTAAGAAAATAGTAGCCGAATACTGATAGTTGATTTGGTAAGCATTGATCAGGTAATCCAGAGATCGATAGTCCATGGATCCGCTGGCGGGCTGTGATCGGATCAACGTCTCAAATGGAAGGAAGTTGAGCGACTGGTCTGGTATGATCTTCAGTTGAGTGACCGGACTGCCGGCTAGTCGTTCCTCCACAGGTTGCATGAGCAGTTGATAGAGTGTAAAGGAAGCCTCAGCAAAGGATTGACGGTTCTGCTGTGAGAACCGGTCAGGATGGGTAAGTGCAGACCGCAATTGACTAATCTGTTGTGCAATGTCTTTTAACGTGTCTAAGGTGATGGCATGAAAATCACTGTTGGTGACCAGTAGCGCAATAGGCTGCTCAGGGACCATGGAATAAGAAAGTAGCGCCTCTTCATTGGTCAATGCCTGCTGTAACCCGGATAGGGTGGCAACGGCTGTTTGATATTTGAGTTTGTAGTAGCCCGGGTGATCCTGCTCAAGCGCCAGTTTGACCGAGTCTGCAAGTCTTCTTTGATCAAATAGCGCACTTTGCAAGTCGTTTAAAGCTTCATCGTCGTTATCAGCTCCTTTGGATTTCAACTCATAGATGCCCGACTCCAGCGCGCTTATTTCGTCCATTACCTGCTGTTCGGTCCTGAAAATGGAGTCTGCCAGTAATTTTCGGGCACCCAGGTGCTGTAGTCGTCTCTTGAGAATGGTGGATTTGTTTTTTTCTGAGTAGAAGAGCATCCTGTCAAACAAAGACCTCTCAGGTTTTACCCGATACCTTTTCAAGGTATTATAGATCGCCTGCGAATAAGAGTCATGTGCCAGGTCATTGAAATAGAGTTGGTCCCCAAAGGCGGTGAAGTGCTGGTTATGATAGGTGACCAGGCCATCCACTGCTTCAAAGATTAGTTCGTTTTTCTCCAGCGCATCAGGCAGTTCCAGTAAGTTGAACAGTTCCACTTTTCTGGTGATCATTGCCAATGCCGTTCTGGGGCGGTGAGAGCTACCGGGTGCAGGGTTTTTTGTATAATCATCGATGGCGTTGAAGTTTCGCGAGTTGGCGATCAATGTTTTTTGCGCATAGTGAAGCGAAGAATCTATTTTTCCCAGCTCATAGTAAGCCTGATACAAAAACGAATAGACTTCGGTAATGGACGGCTCACGACGGACACCGTTACGCTCATAGATCGCCGCAGCACTCAAAAAAGGGCCAACTGATTGAGCCGCCTTGCCCGCTTCCAGGTAAACATCACCTAGATAAGCCAAGGCACTGGCCATTTCAACGGAGTTTTTCAACGCATCGGTAATCAGTGTGCTTTTGGCTTTGAGGGCATATTCCAGTGCTTTGTCAAAATCGCCCAGCGATTTGTAGTTGGTAGCAAATGCCAGCAAGATATATCGGTAATATGCCGGATCATGGACTTCCCGCGCCTGTAAACTCCTCAAGGCCTTTTCCATATATTCGATGGCGGCAGGGTAATCCTCCAGCATCTTGTGTGATTCACTGATATTGAAGAAAATTGGCAGGTAACTGGCTTCAGGAGCGTTGGCGCCGATCAGTAGGAGTAAGGCTTTTTCACTGTATTCAATGGCCTTGTGGTACTGTTCCTGGTCCAGGTAGAAGGCACCAAGCGTCTGATAGGACCGCACAATTTTTGAGTCGCTTTCAGGTAAGATTCTTCTCCTGATCTGCAAAGATCGCTGGAGTAATTGCTCAGCCTGCTGATAGGGGCCTGTAAACCGGCGGATGAAGGCTTCGGCATATAGGCAGTCTGACCACAGGAGTTCGTGAGAGTCTACAGTTTTTTTGATCCATTGGCTGGCTTGATTGACATAAAACAACGCGGAATCATAATCACCAAGTCGTATATGCGTATTCGTTAAGCCGAAGTAAACGCTGCCGAGGTTGGGCGCAGCAAGGTGGTGTGCATCGACCACTTTCATGTACTGATGGTAGCTGGAAAAGGCAGATGAAAGGTCCAGCTTTAGCTCGGCCTGAAAGCCCTGGATCTGATGCAGCTTGGCCAGTACTTCATGATACATTGCGTCATCCGGTATTTGCTCCAGGCGACTCTCTACTGCTTCGCTAAGTGAAGTGGCCTGTGGAAGATCGCCCAGCCTTCCGTAGCATTCAGCCCTTGATAACTGTGTGATCAGAGACTTCCCTTTTTGTCCGGTTTGCGCATAGTGCTTGTTGAGTCTATCAAATATTTCCAGTGCCTGCTGATACCGGCCATAGCGAAAGAGTGAGTCTGCCTCTTTGAAATCAGCATGGATTTCCGATTGACGGGCATAGACCGAGGAATACAGTAATGGGCTTGAAAAGAATAATAGGATAACAATCAGCTTTTTCATGAACAGGACCTCATTGGATGAGCATTTTAAGATTAATCTTTAATGTTGTTTGGCATATTTGGGTGTTCCCTTGTGGCTCACGCCATGCAGCCGGCGCCGTACTATCCTTAACACGACCTTCACATATCGGTTTTAGTTATTATAATCAGATAGTAACCACACAAACCTAAATTAAAGATAAGTCAATTCTCGTTAATGTGTGTTCTACGAAATTGTAAATGACATTTAAATACTGCGGGCGCATTGCGCAGTTCCGTCAAGGCTTGGTGATGGGGTGGCTATTGAAGTTTGGAACAGACAGGCTTGTATCTATTCCACGTAACGCTTTTGTGAGGTGGGAGATGATGATGCGGTGAAATTTATATTAGAGTTTAGGGCAAGTGGTCTTTTGATAAGTAGGCACCGGTCTAAGACCGGCGCCAGAATTGAATAAGTTTTACCCTGTTAATCAAGGGCAAAAAGGCTGGGTTCCGTCTGGGCACAGGCTGTTGCAAGGAACATCTACAATGCGGAAGTTGATGAAGCACACGCATCTGACGGTATGTCCACCGCCTCCGCCACCACCGCCACCAGGGCCTATTGGTGCGATGGGGTCAGTTCCACCTGCGATAGACTTCTGATCTCTTTTAGAGATTTTAGTTCCGAGTTTTTTAAGGTTACTCATCATAAGAATAATGTATTTAGTTTTAAAAATTAATGATACAATTCCTGATTCATCGTTTTGGATGAACACGCTTAGCGTTTTGATTTGCAGCATCTCCTTCCTGTAGGGTGCACAGAAAGGGGTGTTTTGCATAATTGTTTAATCCTTATAGGGAATGGACTAAAAGGTGAACAACTTTTTTTGATTTTTTTATTAGAATTTATGAATTGTGATGAATTCT